>Ga0116152_10001439_pt1 | contig 19533 bp, 16 predicted proteins | sample AD_UKC119_MetaG_FD_89894 | JGI IMG/M metagenome (GOLD analysis project Ga0116152, IMG submission 89894) | Active sludge microbial communities of municipal wastewater-treating anaerobic digesters from Hong Kong - AD_UKC119_MetaG | ecosystem: Engineered > Bioreactor > Anaerobic > Digestate...
GATATTCAGAATATTTGTGATTATTGTAAAAATAATCAATGCAAATATTTTGTTTTTCGTATTGAACCGCTTATATTTGCATCGCATCACTAAGAAAAAAACAAGTTTTTAGAGGTGCCCTTAAGAGGAAACAGCAAGGAACTGGAACAGGAAGAACGCATCAAAAGCGGAAAACCTGGCAGTCCGTGCCACAAGAAAAATCTGGCACTCAATGTCGATAAAAGCGGAAACAATATCTGCGCCGGATCAAATGTTTATCAGGCGGCTAAAATAAAAGAACTCGACGCTCTTAATCTTCCTCCTGAAAAATACGCGGTTGAATATCGCAAGATTGTTGAAAAAGCATGCATTTGCGTTGGACTTGGAACTTCGGCTCTGCTGGTGAATGGCCTGGATACAAAACTTGAAGGCGATGGCGTCTCTGTTTGTCCTGGTCCAAATCTGGCTTACTTTTCCAAAGAAATGACTCTTCAGGAAATGACTGATCATATTTACAACCGCTCCAATGTTGTTTCAAGAAAAGACCGGCCTCATGTTTTTATCAATGAACTGCATATGTATCTCGATGTTCTCAAACAAAAATTTGAGTCTTTCTGCAATGCTGAGAATAAACTGCAGCCGAAATCCATTCAGTCTTTTTCGCAAAATATGATTGATGGCATCGAGTATTATTCCGGACTTTTCAAGAATATGAAAGGCCGCTTCAATGAGCTTAAAACGCAGATTGATATTGAACTTGAAAGTGCAAGACAATCCATTCAGACTATTCTCAAAGAACTTGAGAAACTGAAAATGGTTCTTGTTGTCATTTGATTTTTTGATTCTGTAATCTTTTATGTGATTAACTTACAAGAAGAATTACATCTCTCCGTGCCTGCCGCGAAAACTTGGCATCGAAACAATCCCATTGAATAAAATTGTCCTGTACCTGCACGGAATCATGTTGTTTTCGGTTGCTACCAATATTTTTTCTGATCAACTTTCTTTATGTCGGAAAAGCGTAATCAGTATTATATTTTCAAAACGGCTAAACACCATCAACCTCTGCGAGGGCGCATATATACATGCATTGTCAGAGGACGTAGCTTTTTATATGCGACTCCGCTGGAGTCGTCATTTGTGTATTCATTGACTACAAATATGTGACTCCTCCGGAGTCTTCCAAAATTGATTGCAATAATGTATCAATCGTTTTGGTATAAGAGTATGCCAGGCATATAATACGGAGATTTTTATATGCGACTCCTCCGGAGTCGTGGTTTTGTGTATTTATGGGCTACAGATATGTGACTCCTCCGGAGTCTTCCAAAATTGATTGCAATAATGTATCAATCGTTTTGGTATAAGAGTATGCCAGGCATATAATACGGAGATTTTTATGTGTGACTCCTCCGGAGTCGTGGTTTTGTGTATTTATGGGCTACAGATATGCGACTCCTCCGGAATCTTCCAAAAATGATGGCACCGATGTATAAAATGCTTTGGCGTTATTTAAGCTCAACAAAAGCAACGCGAATTTGTCTCGGAATTCGTAGCCAGAAGGGAAACAGCAGACTAAGCTGCTATTGTCCCGTAGGGACAAAATATTGGTAGAACAAAAAAGAACGCCAGCTCGTGCCGTCAGGTACGGAATGGTTTATTCAATGAAACATCCGGAGTCATCCAAAATGATTGAACCGAATGCATGCATCTGACGGGTAGAGTGCAATAAAATGTAACTATCATGATTTTGAACTCTTTTTCTGACCATATTTCGGAGTTTCAATTTTATTATGATTTCAGATTCATTAATAACACGGGGACAACGCATTAAAACATGCATAAAACTTCCTGAATTTCATTAAAAAAAAGGTTGATGTTCCATGCTTGAAGGTACCATTAGATGCATCAATCAGAAGTATTCGTTTGCATTTAAATGCGTTGACCCTGACCAATAATATTGATTATATTAGAAAAAATTTTTATGTTTGTATATGCGATATTTCCATGCCCTTAAATTGTTTTTTCTTTGGCTTTTGGCTGCGTGGCTCATTGCATCATGCAGTCATAAATCCGATGCTGATTTTTCAAAAATCATACTGCAACAGTGGTATGCCGGCGAAATAAATGGTGAAAAATGGTTTTTCAAATTTCAATCCGCCACAAACAAAACGGCAGAAGGAATAGCTTTTCATGACAAAAACCAATCGATGCTAAGCCCTGGAAAAGTAAGCATTGGCAACGATTTTCTTAAAATCAATTTTGAAAACTCATCAGAAACAATCGATGGGAAATGGAATATTTCGGGCTTTGATCTCATTTTTATTAAGAAAAAAGAAGGTCGCCAAAAAACGGTTTTTAAACTACAACCCACTTTTACTTTACCCGCCACAAAAAAAAGATATCTGAATAATATCGCAAAAAAAGTTTCACGAAAAGAGGTTAAATATGGCTCAGTAAGAGGTTTTTACACATCAAAAAAAGTCAAGGACATGAATGCGGAATCATATCCGCAAATCATTTCTGACGTGCTGAGTGAGCTTGGCAACAATTTGCTAACCACAGAACTTTCGCTGATGCTTGACATATATGAGCCCCAAAACGACTCAGCCACATCAAGACCGCTCCTGCTGCTGATTCACGGCGGAGCTTTTATTGTTGGAGACAAGCGTGATTCATTTCAGCAAAAACTCGCCATTCACTATGCAAAACGTGGGTACGTGGTAGCAAGCATCAATTACCGGCTGGGTTATTTGTTTATTCCGGGAGCTTATTCAAATCTCGAACGATGCATCTATCGTGCGGTACAAGACTCACGTGCAGCACTGCGATATCTGGTGAAACATAAAAACAAATATCGCATCGACCCTGATCATATTTTTATAGCCGGCAACAGTGCCGGAGGTTTTATTGCCTTGAAAACGGCATTCATGGCCGAATCCGAATCCTATAAAAGTATTGAGGGGAATTTGCTCATGCTTCAGGAAGACCTGGGATGTATTGACTGCTCTGGAAATTATTTTAAAGAAAAATATCGGTTGAAAGGCGTCATCAATATGTGGGGTGCACTTACCGATATTGAAATGATGGACGAATTCGAGCAAATGCCGCTACTGCTCATTCACGGCGATTCAGATGCTATCGTCCCTTACGGGCACAGCTATCCTTTCAGCAATGTTGGCGAACAATATTCAGCTTTTTTCTCAAATAAAGTATATGGTTCTGAACCCATATTTAAAAAAGCTTCAGCGATGGGATTTCCCGTCTCACTGCTTACAATTCCCGGTGGCGGCCATGAACCGCAGTTTGACGAACACAACAACTATACGCAGGACTTGTCACTCATAACAGCGGCCATCGACAGTTTTCTGTACGCACAACTGACCATTAACACTTTCAGAATTGAAAAACAGACACAGAATATCTTTGCAATAACACCAGTGACAAACGTCGATAAAGTCTATTGGAACATCACTGGCGGCTGTATTACCGACATTGCAGCCAAAAATAAAGTACGAATGGTGCGTTTCAGCGATGCGGAAAAATGCGTACTCAAAGCTGTTGTGCTGAATAAAAACGGTTTGTCGCAATACATTGAAATCAACATAGACTGATTTTTTTTTGAAATGCTGAATCGCAAATAAAAAACTATATAAGGCCTGCTGAAAAAGTCGGAGCTGCGCTATATTCGAGGCGACAAGACAAAAATGAATAATTATGTCAATTTGAATATATGATAATCTAAAAAAAATCATGTATTTCATTTTATTAATACCGACAGGAGTAGTTTTCGTCGGTATTACGTGTTTTTTCGCAGGCCCTTGATATTCTGACAATACTGATAATATGCGATCCCTCTGGCATCGGCCGGCAGTTTTATACGTCGCTTCTGTTTAATATCATCAAAATTCAAAAAAGATTGTATTTTTGTTTATTCATGAAGAAAAATATTATAATATTATTTCTGCTGATTTTTTCTGGTTCTGCTGCCTCAGCACAGAATGCATTCATTTCGGCTGATTCACTCATTACCTTATCGGAAAAATGGAGTAATACCGACAATAAGAAAAGTCTGATTTTTGCGAAAACCGCATTGAAAATTTCATCTCTGGAAAAAGACACGTCAACAATGGCTGCAAGTCTCTTCAATGTTGGCTTGGCGCAATATTATCTGAGTGATTTCGATAGCGCGCTGCATTCTTTACAGACAAGCTATTATCTGTATAAAAAAATAAATCATTTAAAAGGGATGTCGGCAGCCGCCAACAATATAGGCATGGTGTATCACGCATTAAGTGATTTTGCCAATGCCAAAAAATATTACAAAATCAGTCTCCGCATTGATATTTCAATCAAAGATACAGCAGGCATGGCTTTTGGTTTGAACAACCTGGGCGAACTCTATCATTTCAAACAGGATTATGAAAAGGCACTGCATTATTATCTGCTTTCAGAAGGAATCGATCAAAAAGCAGGCAATATGTACGGTGTTGCTGCTTCCTGGCTTAACATTGGCGGCATATATACCGAAACCGGCAATATGGCGAAAGGAAATGAATACTACATAAAGGCCATTGAATATTTCACTTCAGTAAACGACAAACGCAACCTTCCACTGGTATTGACAAGTCTGGGCGATAATTACCGGCTGATCGGCAATTTCGGTCAAGCGCGAAAGCTGATTTTACATGCCGTGAATATCAGCAGAGAATATCAGAATGACTTGGGATTAATTCAGGCACAGATTTACTATTCAAAGCTTCTGTATGATGAAAACAAACCAGACAGCGCCGAATACTGGCTTTTTGAAGCCCTTGACAAATGCGTTGAAACAAACAATAATCTGATGGCATGCGAAGCTCTGATGCAACAAGGCATAGTGCTGTCGGACAACAAAAAATACGAAGAAGCAAACCTGTATTTGCTCAATGCCTATGAATTTGCAATCGACATGCAGTACAATGCCGCACTGAATGACATTTTGCAATTACTGAGCGACAATTATTCTGCACTGAATGATTTTGAAAATGCTTTGAAATACCAGAAACTGGCGACTGCCATTGATGAGCCAACAAATATTCAAAAGACAAACACCGTTGAAAAAACACAAACAAATCATGCTGACACATCAGCGAAGAGTATTATTATTGGACTTGCATCAGGAGTTGTACTGATACTGTTTCTGACAATTATTTTTCTGTATTCAAAAATGAAACACTACAAAAAGCTGGCGGAATCACATTCTTCGACGGGCGAAAAAAGGCAGTAAAACGCCTTCGAGTCCAAGATTCAGATCTGCTTCGATATAATCAACACCATACTGCGGTGACTTTGTGCGAATTTCGTTCATCAGTTTTGCAAAATTCTTCTGATACATTTCTCTGACCTCAGCTGGACGTATCTTAATCACAGAGCGGTTTTCGAGATCAATAAACTTATGGGGCACATTGCCGAATTCAAAATCTTCCTCGAATTTTTTATCGAGCGTATGAAAAATAATCACTTCATTTCCGTTGTGTCGTAAATGCTGCAAAGCATCAAGCAAAGCATCGGGATTGTGTGCTGCATCGAAAAGGTCGCTGAAAATAATCACCATCGAACGACGATGAATCCGTTCAGCAATTTCATGTAAGGCAGGTACCAGGCGAGTTTCAGAAGACGGCTCCTTGATTGTTTTATCAAGATGTTGTTGCAAAATACTCATCAGATACTGATGATGAATAAATGTTGATTTGGCAGCCGTATGCGTTTCAAGCTCTTTGCTAACGAGCGAAAGTCCGACAGCATCGCGTTGATGCCGGAAAATAATCATGAACACTGCAGCCAGAAAAACCGAAAAATGATATTTGCTTTGCAATTCCTGCGGCTGGCTGCTGTCGCCGGGAAACAACATGGAAGACGATCCATCAATTATAATGCGACAGCGCAGATTGGTCTCTTCTTCAAAACGCTTGATAAAAAGTTTTTCGCTTCGGGCAAATAATTTCCAATCAATAAAACGCGTGCTTTCACCTGAATTGTATTGCCTGTGTTCCGAAAATTCAACCGAAAAACCATGAAAGGGGCTCTTGTGAAGCCCCGTTATAAATCCTTCTACAACCTGTCGTGCACGCAATCCGAGATAGCCGAACTGCTGCAGACGTTTATCATTCCAGTCTATCAAAGCAGTTTCTGCAATTTTTCTTCAAAAATACGTTTCGAAGCAGCTCCGACATGTTTATCAACCAGTTGTCCGCCTTTGAAAAACAAAACAGTCGGAATATTTCTGATGCCAAATTGCGAAGTAATCTGTGGGTTTTCATCGACATTGACCTTGCCGACTTTAGCTTTTTCTGCATACTCTGTCCCAAGTTCTTCGATGATCGGACCAATCATGCGGCAAGGTCCGCACCATTTTGCCCAAAAATCAACAATAACGGGAACGTCGCTTTGCAAAACGTCTTTTTCGAATTCAGCATCGGTAAATTGATGTGCCATAAATATTTTAGGTTTAAGGTTAGAACAAATACAAAATTACTCAAATCTGACGAAAAAACAAATCCGTTTTTAATTGCTATTCCTGATATTCATCAGCATTGACATCTTCGGAAATTTCAACCACAGCAGCGGTTGGTTCTTCTTCAATCAGTTTTTTCCTGAAGGGTATCACCGAGTTAAGAATGGTGCTTTTTACATCATAAGCAATAATAAATTCCAGATCGGCCAGCAATGAAATGCCCTCTACATCGGTTTTCATGTAAGGATTGCTCAGTTTGACCACTTCCTTGTTTTGCGGATCAAGCATCAGAAATTTGATAATTATATTTCCAGGATGCGCACTGATTATTTCTTCAATGCGCCGTGTGCCATCGGCCGAAATATCGGACATAGGAACATGAAAAAGCACAGCTGCGATTTTCTGATCGAAATAACCTGCCAGTTTTGAAATATTCTGCAGCCGCAATTCGCGCGAATCCGGATCACGCCCAAAGCGCCCTGCATCTACTTTTGCATAAACAAACACTTTCTGTCCGTTCTCAAGTATCGGCTTGAATTTTACATAGTCATCCTTAAATGCACGCAGACTCATTTCGCCTGAATAATCAAATAAAGTAAACGACGAATACAAATTTTCATTTTTATCGCGACGCTCCTGCAAATCTTTCACCACCCCGGAAAATAAAAGATCGGTACCCACTTTCATCACATCGAGTCCATCAGAGATTTCCTGAATCTGATACGTGCTGAAATGCAACACTTCGTTTCTGAATTCATCCAAAGGATGACCACTGATATAGAAGCCCGCCACATCAAGTTCGCGAGCCAGCTTATCATCAAGATTCCATCGGTCACAGGCAGGTAATTCCATAACAGGAAAAGTAGCTTCTTCCATTTCACCAAACAAAGACGCCTGTTGAGAGTTCATTTTTTCCTGCATCTGCGTTGCATGCTTGATCATTTTTTCAAGAAAAACAACACCATCTGCATCCATATTGAAAAACTGTGCGCGATGCGAATTCATATTGTCGAAACTTCCGGCCATGGCAAGTGATTCAAGCGCACGCTTATTGACATTGCGAAAATTATTTCGCTTGAAAAAATCATTGATATCAGAATACATCCCATTCGAAATTCTTTCATCAATGATAGACTGAGCTGCCGATTCTCCCACATTTTTCAATGCAGCCAATCCGAAACGAATCTGGTTTTCCCTGTTGACTGAAAATTTCAGCGAGCTTTCATTCACGTCGGGGCCAAGCACAGCAATGCCCATGCGACGGCACTCGCTAATATAGAAAGTAACTTTTTTCAGATCGTTGAGGTTGTGACCCAATACCGCAGCCATGTATTCCGGCGGATAATTGGCCTTGAGCCATGCCGTCTGATAGGCCAGAACCGTGTATGCAGCCGAATGCGATTTGTTGAATCCATACTCACCAAACTTCGCCATTGTGTCATAAATCTCGTTGGCAAGTGCCTTTTCGATACCATTGGCTTTTGCACCTTCGATAAATTCACCGCGAAGACGATCAATAATATCCATCTTCTTTTTACCCATGGCCTTGCGAAGTTCATCAGCTTTACCTTTGGTGAAATTGGCCAAGCGCTGCGACAACAACATGATCTGCTCCTGATAAATCATAATGCCGTAAGTGTCCTTCAAAACCTGCTCTGCCAAAGGATGCGGATAATCAACAGTTTCGACACCGTGTTTTCGTGCAATAAAATTCGGTATAAACCCCATAGGACCGGGACGGAACAAGGCATTCATGGCAATCAGATCCTCGATATAGGTAGGTTTGAGCTTTTTCAGCCACGAGCGCATTCCTTCCGATTCAAACTGAAAAGTACCGATGGTTTCGCCTTTCTGATAAAGTTTATACGTTCTCTCATCTTCGAGCGAAATGGAATCAATATCAATGGTTTTATTGTGTCGTTCTTTGATAATTTCAAGCGCATCTTTAATGATGGAAAGTGTCTTCAGTCCAAGGAAGTCCATCTTCAGCAGGCCAGCCTTTTCAACAACGCTGCCATCATATTGCACCAAAGGAAGAATCGAATCTTTGGCACGCGCCATCGGCACATGATCCGATAAATCGTCTTTCCCGATTATTACACCACAGGCATGAACACCGGTGCTGCGCACATTACCGTCGAGTGTACGCGCAATATCAACTACTTTTTTCACATCCGGATTTGAATTGTATAAATCTTCAAAATCCTTGTTTCGCATGGCATCGTCGAGTGTCACCTTGGGCCCATCTGGGATCAGTTTTGTAATACGGTTCGACAATGCGAGATCAACGCCCATCACACGTGCTACATCCTTAATCGATGATTTGGCGCCGAGTTTACCAAAGGTGATAATCTGACTTACCCGCTCAGCACCATATTGTTTGATTACATAATCAATAACGGAATCGCGTCCATAATCATCAAAATCAACATCGATATCAGGCATGGAGATACGATCGGGATTGAGAAATCGCTCAAACAGCAGATTGTATTTGATGGGGTCTATATTTGTGATTCCAAGACCATATGCAACAATAGAACCCGCAGCACTTCCACGGCCCGGCCCCACCAGAACGCCCATTTGGCGCGCTTTTCGGATATAATCCTGTACAATCAGAAAATAACCGGCAAAACCCATTTTTTCAATCGTTGCCAATTCAAAATCAAGCCGGTCTTTAATTTCATCGGTGAATTCAGAATACCTGTTTTTCACACCTTCACGCGCCAGATGAGCCATGTATTCATAGTCACTGCTGAACTCTTTTGGTGTTGGATAAACCGGCAGCATTACATCATGCTCAATGCTGAACTCTTCTATTTTATCTGCAATTTCGACTGTATTGGACAATGCTTCGGGATGTTCAGCAAACAATGAATACATTTCATCGTATGACTTCAGATACTCATTGCCAGTGTAATATAAATCATCATTGTCATCCTTGTTGGTGTTGATCCGGATAAGAATTTTATGTGCTTCAAAATCTTCCTTATGCACATAATGCACATCATTGGTGGCAATCAACTTAACACCTGTTTTTTGCGAGAGGCGCACCAATGCTTCATTCACTTGTTTCTGTTCCGGCAGTCCATGATCCATCATTTCAAGATAAAAGTCATCACCGAAAAGATTTTTAAACCATTCAACAGATTTTAATGCTTCGTCCTCTCCACGATTCATGATCAACTGCGGTATTTCACCCCCCAGACAGGCCGATGAAGCAATAAGCCCTTCGTGATACTTGGTCAGCAAATCCTTATCAATGCGGGGAGTATAGAAAAACCCCTTCAGATTGGCCTGTGAAACCAATTTGACCAAATTGCGATAGCCCTGCATGTTTTTGGCCAATAACACCAAATGATGCCCGCTGCGGTCTTCCTTCGACGACATCTGATCCATGCTGTTGCGCGCAACATATGTTTCGCAACCGATAATGGGTTTGATGCCGGCCTTTTTTGCCTCGCTCACAAATTCAAGTATGCCGAACATCTGACCGTGATCGGTTACTGCTACAGCTTTCATGTTCAATGCTGCAGCCCGCTTGAGCAGCGTTTTTATGTTGGCCGCACCATCAAGAACAGAATAAATGGTATGCAAATGTAAATGCACAAACTGAGACATAAATACCTTTCTTTTTCTTTGAAATTTTCGTTTCGATAAAAATATATATTTTTACCCTTTCAAAAAGTGTTGTTGAAAACTTTTCTTACATGTCCACAAAATCTAAAACTAAAAGAAATTTCGCTGTTGTTTTTTTGTTCATTGTTGTCGTCATGACTTCGTGTTCCACAGATAATACAGGAAAATTACTACAAAATACAGGCTCTATCCTCGCTTCTGTCCAACGTCCGCCTGATACTACATTGAATATTCCCTGGCTTGACGGCGACCGAAAAGTATATGTGATCCCCGCCAACACGTTTTTCAGCCGAGGCAATATACTGCTACTGCATGGATGGAATCTTCCGCCATTGGGTTGGTGCGAACAAACAACACTCTGCAAAAAACTGCGCGATGCCGGTTTTAATATCATCATTCCCGATATGGGGAAAAGCATGTATGCATCGCAAACCTACGACGAAACACTGCCAACAATGGCCGAACAACCTCTACGTTCCTGGCTTACAGATACTGTTATTTTTCATCTGCGCGACTCATTTAAATTATTTACTCAGGAAGCAAATAATTTTATTGTTGGTCTCTCAACAGGTGCAAGAGGCGCTTTTGCTGTTGGAATCGATATTCCGGAAGTATTTGATGGCGCTGTCGTTCTTTCTGGTGATTATGATCAAACGCTCATGTCCGATGATAACCTGATGACCTATTTCTACGGAAGCTACGAAGAATACCCGGAGCGTTGGAAAGGCGAAGACAATATGCTGCTCAATGCTGACAAATGGACATTACCCATCTACATAGGTCATGCACAGCAAGACCGCGTGGTGCCCTGGCTACAATCCGACACACTGAATAAAACCTTGCTGAAAATTGGTAAAGTTGAACCGGTTACGCATTTTCCCAAAAACTTCGGACACGACTATACATATTGGGAAAGCGAATCAGACAATATCATTGCATTCATTCGCAAAATCTGCGACCGCGAAATAACCAGCGAAAAATAAGGCATGCGGCTTGCGAAGCGGCTTAACGCTGAAAGGATTTTTCTCATACTATATCTTAAGTCTTAAGTTTTTAAGCTTTAGTGGTCCTTGTTCCCGCACTATTCGCCACGGCGGTCTCACCAATAACCAATAACCATTAACCACAATCCTTCACTTAATCATTTAGCCATTTAATCATTTAGCCATTTAATCATTTAGTCATTTAATCATTTAGTCATTTAATCATTTAGTCATTTAATCATTTAGTCATTTAATCATTTAGTCATTTAATCATTTAAGTTTTAATCATTGACAAAATTTCATATACACATTCCACCTGTTCGTATAAAATTTTGATACACTTATACTCAATACACGAAATATTTCTACATTGCGCTCAAAAAACACAATGAAAAGGGGGATACTTTTTTTACTGGGCATGATTTCGCTTTCAGTGTCGGCACAGCAGATTTCAATTATTAAAGCTGAAACAACCGCCAATGAATTCTTTTCGCAGAACAAGCTGGGTTGCACGATACAAGGAGTTTTTCCACGACTGGATTCGTCCGGCGACACACTGTATTATATTGTCAATGCTGCTCCGCATCACTATGTGATTGTGTCGGCCAGCAAGTATGTATCACCGGTCATTGCCTGGTCCGCCACATCGCTATTCGATGAATCCATGCCGTTTGCACAAATTCTCGACAAGGATATTTCCAACAGAATTGGTAAAGCTTCGTTACTGACAAACCAGCACAAAAACATTATTGCCAATCAATGGAACCAGCTCTGCGATGGAATTTCACAATCGCCAAAACTGCAGTACTGGCCCGATTCGGGCACTACCAGCACAGGCGGCTGGGTCGAATCACACTGGACACAGACTGCGCCTTACAATCTGATGTGTCCGATGGATCCAGCAACCGGCACACGCAGCTATGCCGGTTGTCCGGCCATAGCCATGGGACAGATTGTCAACTATCTGAAAACAACCCAGAATACACGCTTTGATGATGGAGACGATTATTATCACAACTACGGAACCCGGAAATACGACATCGACGATGACGCGGATTCGCTCAGTTTTCCAACGTTTCCGGATTTAAATGAATGGCTTGATTCAGCGGATATTCTGTATCAATCAGGACTCGACGCCACCGCATCAACAGCGGCAGCCATTGTATTTGCCTGCGGAACCGCATGTACACAGGTGTATTCGTCGGCAGGATCCGGCACCTACGCTATAAGTCAGGCCTACGCTGCCTATCAGCGTTTTGGTTTTACCAGTTGCGAACTGCACGAAAACACCGATTCATTAATGTATGCCACGCTGATCAGCAATATGAAAAGTGGCTGGCCGGCACATCTGGCTGTGGTGGATGATGCCTGGAGTGTAGGTCATAATGTAGTGGTGGATGGCTACCGCGCCGACGGTTATTTTCACATCAATTTCGGATGGGGTGGATCAAACGATGGCTGGTGGCTCGTTCCCGATCCAACGTTCCCCTACTCCATGGGTGTACTCGAAGGAATTGTGCTTAATATTATTCCGGTCAGCGCAGGTATGAAAGAAACAGTAAACTCAGAAAACATTGATTTTTATCCAAATCCGGCCAACGATATGATCTATTTGAACGACGCTTCCGGAGCCAATGTTCAGTACTTCGTTTTTTCTTCAACCGGACAGTTGATGCAATCGGATTACACCAGCGGAAGCATTTCTGTGAGCGACCTTCCTGCCGGCATTTATTTTCTGCAACTGCAGACTGAAGATGGAATGCAGGTTTCAAAACTGGTAATTGAATAACCGTAATTAATGATAAAGCGAAACGCACATAAATATTTCAATAAATAAACAAATGAAAAAAATCTGTTTCGTATTTCTTCTCATGTCTGTTTTTGGATTTGCCCAGAACAATCATCTCAACCTGCATTTCAACGGCGGCACATCGGGCTTTCAGCTGATTGATAATGGCGGAACACTGATTGACATCTACGACGCCCTGATTCATGAACAGGAAAACGGAATGTTTTACAATGCCACACTGGGCTATTCACACAGCTTCGGGCGTTTCTCTTTCGGTGCAGATGTGTCATGGAACAGGCTGCAGGAAAAATCTATATTGCACATGGATTCATTAAACGCTGGTTCAGGCAATGAATATGTTGGTCTCACGCAATCCGACGATTATCGCTACCGCTACATGAATGCTACGGCAAAGGTTCAATTCAGCATGATCAGTCACGACAAATTCAACTTTGGCCCATATCTTCAGTTTGGTGCTGCGCATATATTTTCAATACGTCGCAAAGCCGATTTCCATTTCGAAGCAGCTTTGGACAGTTATTCCATTGTTGAAAAAAAAGACGGCAGCGATTTTCGCCCATTGATACTGAATGCTGCTGCCGGATTGTTTGCGCAATACAAACTGGCCGAAAGCTGGAGCATGCGCGCTGATCTGAATTACATGTCGTTTCTGCAACACTGGGTAAAACTAGATTTTCCTGAAAAGAGCTGGTACCGCTATTATTCGGCGACTGGTGGAATTGGGGTTGTGTATTCGTTCTGAGCAAACCTCAGAATAAAAACAACGCTTCACCACAACCGACTCTTCCATTTCGCCGCGGCGAATTCCATTGCATTGCGGACTATGGACGGTCGGATCGTTTGAGAAAGTTGTAGTTTTTGTTGCAATAAGCGCATTTGCAAAAGTACCGGCAGTTTTTACTGCATTCATTTCCCCAACTACGCCACGAAAAAAAGCAGCACCGGAACCGATGCTGCCTTTTGCGTAAAAATGACTTTGTATTTATGCAGCTTTGAAAGCGCTGATGCGGGTTGTGGCAAGCTGATAAACTCCAAAGAATACCAGGGTGAAGCCGAGAGTTCCAACCAATTCGTAACGGAAGAACGGAATAGCCATTGCAAAGCATTCAGTCAATCCGGTCACTGTCATCGGGTACCAAAGACCTTCGGCCCAGACACCAAGATTAGAAACAACAAAAAACAGTACTGAAGAAGCCAGTGATGCAAGAACCACATTATGAACCTTCATGTGCTTGCGGAGCCAGAGACCTACAACAGCTATCAATGCAAACGAACCATACACAAAAGCCATAAGGAAAGGACTATAGAAGCCAAGAACCGCATCGCTTGCAAACAAAATGACCAATGGGAAAAGAATAGCCCAGCCTTTACGGCTGATCAGCGTTCCTCCAAAAAGAGCAATGGCTGCTACCGGAGAAATATTGGGCATTTCGATAAATATGCGCAGGAAAGCGAAAACCGCCATAATGGCAATAACAAGAAATAAGCGTGAAATTGTTGTATTGTCTTTCATGAACCTTTGATTTTGTGCAAAAGTAAAATTTTTTTTACGTCGAAGAAAAAAATATGTGTCGATTGCTGTTCAAAATTTCAACAAAAGCGCACTGATTAAGGGCTTGGGATTGTTCAAAGAAAACTTCGTTTGATTTTCACATTGATATTTTTAGCCGCAATGGCATCGATGAACTGATTGTACATCTGATTGACCTGAGCCGGAACAAACTTCACCACTTTTTTCGTCCCGTTTTCAGTTTTGTAATAAAACTTCACTGCTTCAAGCGCCGATACCAAACGGATGGCAGGCTTGCTTCCGGCGTAAATCTGTTCAAAAGGCACTTTTTCTTCAACGTCTTTGCATCGGATGTACATAAATTGATCATCGGCATACACTTTTCGCATGATGCGGAGAGAGCGGAAAGTCAGGTATCCGCACAAGGCAAATATAAGTCCCATAATCAGAAACACGAGATAATACGACGTAATACACATATATACCATCAAACCAAGCAGTACAGCCCACATAAGCAAAAAGGCAACAACCGGAATTTTCTGACCTACTGCCGATATCCGTGTTTTTTTATCGAGATAAACCCGTTTCAGTTCCTTGATATCGCTCATAGCAACCCATTTTTATTTATTTGAATCAACCAACGGCACCAGCCAGACGGAACAAAACACCAGTACTAGTAGTAATACGAACAACCACAAGACTGATTTTGATTTTCTGACCATCGAAAGTATCAATCCGGTAATTTACCGAAGCATAGGCCGGACTTTTTGTGTCGCTGTCAAATTTCCCCAATCTCATGAATGAGCACTTTTTAATATTGCTGATATTGGCACAGATAAATGTTTTATTATCGGCCGTACTGTAGCCACAGAAAAGTTCATTGATGAATTTCGTTGTATCATTTTTATGCATTCCAATCAGCTGCACCTGCTTGTATGATCCATCCAATAATGCAAGGACACCCTTTACATCATGTGATTCAACACGGGCTGCAAATTTCTTCAATAATTTGCCGGGTTTCTTTCCGGTGCTTTCTGCAAATGCTCCCATCGATAAACTGCTTAAAAGCAGGAATGCAAACAAAATGTGTAAAAACTTTTTCATTCTTGAATTTTTCTTCAAAGTAAAGGATTTTTTTGAACATTGATAATGTCTGATATATAACATGGATATCAATAATGTGTTAACCGCAGGGCGCCATTAAAATTCTTATCTTTGCACCATGAAACAAACACTGTCAGAAATCCGCAGTCAGTTTCCCATTCTTTCCCGGCAGGTCAACGGGAAACAACTGGTATATTTTGATAATGCAGCCACTACTCAACATCCGGTGTCAGTCATAGAAGCTGAATCCAGATATTATAAGGAGCTGAACGCCAATGTACATCGGGGCGTTCATTATCTGTCAACCCAGGCAACCATTGCTTTTGAAGAAGCCCGCAAATCCGTACAGACCTTTATCAATGCGGCTTCGGAAAATGAAATCATTTTCACCCGTGGCACCACCGAAAGCATCAATCTTGTCGCTTCGTCTTTTACCACACTGATGAAACCAGGCGATAATGTTATTATCACTACCATGGAACACCACTCCAATATTGTTCCATGGCAACTGGCGTGTCATCGTCAGGGACTCGAACTGCGTGTCGCAAAACTTACTCCGGATGAAATCCTGGATGTTGAACATCTGAAATCGCTGACCGACGAAAAAACAAAACTTATCAGTGTTGCTCATATCAGCAATGTATTGGGCGTTATCAATCCTATAAAAGAAATTATCAAATTTGCACACGCAGAAAACATACCGGTACTTATTGATGCAGCGCAGTCTGTAGCTCATCAGTGCATAGATGTTCAATCGCTGGATTGCGATTTTCTTGTTTTTTCGGGACATAAAATGTATGCTCCCATGGGAACCGGTGTTCTGTTTGGAAAAGAAAAATGGCTCGACAAAATGCCCCCCTGGCAGTCTGGTGGTGAGATGATTAAAAATGTTAGTTTTGAAAAAACAACTTTCAACGAACTTCCTTTTAAATTCGAGGCTGGAACACCCAATGTGGCCGGTGCTATTGGATTGCAGGCTGCTATTGAATTTCTGCAAAACACCGGATTGAAAAATGCCGCAGATCATGAACATGAGTTAACCCAATACGCCATGCAGAAATTCCGCGACACGGCCAATATCCGCATTTTTGCACCAGATACCGAAAGATCGGCTGTCATATCATTTCTTATCAATGGCGTTCATCCCTACGACTCCGGCACACTGCTCGATAAGCTGGGGATTGCCATCCGGACAGGCACTCACTGCGCAGAACCATTGATGAAACATTTAGGAATCACAGGCACCATGCGCATTTCATTTGCACTCTACAACTCAAAGGAAGAAATAGATTATTTCTTCGAATCTCTCAACAAAGTAAAATCCATTTTTGAATGAAAACCATTACCGAAAAAACGGCGGAAATGACTGCCGGCTTTTCAAATTTCGAAGACTGGCTCGATAAGTACAATTACATCATCGAAACAGGCAAATCTTTGCCCACCCTTGATGAATCCAAAAAAAATCCGTCCAATCTAATATCCGGCTGCCAATCGCAGGTTTGGATCAGTGCATCCTATGAAAATGGTGCTGTATTTTTTGAAGGCGACAGCGATGCGCTCATTACAAAAGGCATTGCAGCCATCCTTATTGGCGTTTTATCCGGCTCAACTCCTGATGAAATTATTCAATGCGACATGAAATTCATCGACGATATCGGACTACGCGAGCACCTCTCACCCACACGCGCCAATGGCCTCAATGGAATGATCAAACAAATGAAACTCTACGCATTGGCATTCAAAACGAAATTTGAAAAACAAGTATAACAATGGATACAAACAACCCGATTATTCAGGAAATAATTACACGGATCAAAACCGTGTATGACCCTGAAATCCCTGTCAACATATGGGATATGGGCATGATCTACGACATTTCGGTCGATGCTGAATTAAATGCAAAAATCCTGATGACCGTAACTGCACCCAACTGTCCGGTAGCAGAGTCCTTACCTATCGACGTGAAAACCGCCGTTGAATATGTCTCGAAACTGAAAAATGTTTGGGTTGAACTGACATTCGATCCGCCCTGGAGCCCTGATTTGCTCAGTGATGAAGCAAAACTTGAACTTGGATTATTGTAATTCCTAAAAAACCTTGAACAAACTTCGCCTGTTAATACCGGCTATTGGGCTATTAATACTTGCCTTTTGGCTTCTGTTTCAAAAAATCAGTCCGGTGGTTTTTCATGCAAACACTGCTCATATTTTCATGCTCAATACACTGAAAATATGGGATGAGAAAGGGATTGATTCGTATCATGCCGCACCTGTACAAACCTGGCCGGAGGCAAAAAAACTGAACCACTACTACACCCGCCTCAAAGACAAAAACGGCAGCAATTATTATATCTCGCATCCGCCCTTGGCTTTCATTGCTAATTTTGCATTGTTGAAATTCTTTGGCTTTCCCCTCAATCAATCATCATTGCAATGGATTCTGATATTTATTTTTTTGATTGAAGCCGTTTTACTGGGTTGGATTATAAAACAAATCTCACAACAAAAAAATCTTCGGTATCTGCATCTCACCATTCTTGCAGCATTGGCATTTTACCTGCTCAATCCGGTAAATCTTTACGCACACAGCCAGCACAATTTCAGCGAAATATGGGGACAGTTTTTTTTGATTACAACATTGGCGGCATGGACACTTTATCTGCAATCGGACCGGATTTTTATAGTGCGCTTGCTGCTTTTTCTCTCTGCTGCTCTTTTGGCTGCTACCGACTGGATGGGATTGACAATGATGGCAGCTCTTTTCATCATATATTTCAAACAATTTAAAAAACCTCATATCCGCTTCGGGCTTATTATGGTAGCTACTGCTGTCATCATCACATCTGCAGCTGTTTTTATGCAATATGTCTCCATTGGAGGACTCCATGCTCTGTACAAGGCGCTTGGAATCCGTTACCTGGAACGAAGCGGTTTTTTTGGTTCTCAATATACTGATATGGGCTACGATGTGCTGAATTCCGAAACATGGCTCATGTTGATAAAACAAGTTCATAACATACTTTCAGGTCCCGGATATATTGTTGTTGCGATGGCAATAATATGTTTTGTTTTTGCAAGAAAAAAATGTGGTCCGGTAGATTTAACCATCCAAAAAGTCGCACTGTTGACTGCTTTGCTGTTTTTTATAGCGGTGCTGAGTGCCAGTTCCATTCATTACATTTATACTGCTCGTTTTACACCATTCATTGCTTTAGCTGGCGCAGCGCTGTTTGCAAAAATACTGGAGGTTTTCAAAAAACCAGGATTCGTAATTGGCATTTTCATTTTTCTGATGCATCTCGCTGCATTCTGGTCAACTGGCATTTTTCACAAATCAATCCCTGAACCAGACACAAAACAAGCGCAACTCAACGCAGCAGCAGTCATCATAAAGCAAAACAAAATTGACGCAATTCCGCTTACCAGCGATTTTGTTGAAAGTGATATCATTTACCTGAGTTATAAATCAGAGCGCAATCTGGTATGGATAAAATAGCATGCGGCACATCGCTGCGCGAGTTGAAAGTTATAATGTTATAAAGTTATAAAGGTGACGTAAACGCATGTGGCAGTCGGCATAGAGCTTGCGGAATAGGGCGCAACGCTCATTTCACAATGCAACCAGAAACAGAGCAAGTTCAACGCTTGCGATAGCTATCGCAAATGGTCGCTGCGCGACGCTGAGAGGTTGTACTCCAAAGCTTCTTCTCAGAGCTGATTGCTGACAACTGATAGAAGCTTATCCTTGACCAAATGAACTCTGAACACTGAACAAGGAACTTCGAAATTAAAAATGATGGCAGAATGTAAAAAAAGCTTCTTTGCGTTTTCAGCAAAACTCACTAATCACTGCTCGCCGATCACCGCTCACCGCAGGTGCTCAACCTTGACCTTATCCTTGACCTCGCTCAGCAATGCTTATTACATCAAAAATCAAATATCTCAAATCGCATTTCTAAAATCAAAAAAAAGCTTCCGTTTCCGGAAGCTTTTACACTGAGTCATGAATGGTGCCC
>Ga0116152_10001440_pt1 | contig 19531 bp, 18 predicted proteins | sample AD_UKC119_MetaG_FD_89894 | JGI IMG/M metagenome (GOLD analysis project Ga0116152, IMG submission 89894) | Active sludge microbial communities of municipal wastewater-treating anaerobic digesters from Hong Kong - AD_UKC119_MetaG | ecosystem: Engineered > Bioreactor > Anaerobic > Digestate...
CAGATAAAAACGCTGATCATTGAAGAAAAGCTATTGCAATTTATTGCCGGACTGATTCATAATACCCGGAATCATAAGTCTATTTACCTGGGAGCGTCGCCAAGGGCATCATTAGCCATTATGAATGCATCAAAGGCAATGGCTGCTATGCAGGGAAGAGATTTTGTTACCCCGGAGGATATTATTTCTGTTACAACACCTATACTTCGTCATCGTATTATATTATCGCCTGAAAAAGAGATGGAAGGTATAACAGAGGATGAGGTGATAAAACAGATCATTCAAAGTATGGATGTGCCCCGCTGACAATGGTAATTAATTGATATGAAAGAACTGGTACGGACTTTTTACCTGAATAAGATCGTCTATTATATTGCTGGAGTTGCTTCAGTAATATTTGTAGCCAGCTATTTCTTCCCGCTGTTATTTCGGGCAGGTATATTAATACTCATATTGCTTGGATTACTTGTTCTTTTAGATGCATTGCTCATTTTTATTAAGAAAGATGGAGTTTTTGCCAAAAGGCATTTATCGGATCGGTTTAGCATTGGCGATGAGAATAATGTGTCTGTGCAAATTCAAAACAACTACAATTTTAATATAAGGGCTGCAGTTATTGATGAGCTTCCTGCTCAATTCCAGGAAAGGAACTGGAAAAGAAAAATAATATTAACTGGTCTGTCGGCGTACACTCTTGGGTATAAACTGAGACCTGTAACCAGGGGTGAATATGTATTTCATGATATCAATATTTATGTTCAGGGGCCGCTTAGAATTGTAATAAGAAGATTCATTTTTGAACAAAAGCAAACGGTAAAAGTATATCCTTCATTTATACAAATGCGGCGATACCAGTTATTAGCGGTTAGCAATAAACTACAGGAAGCCGGCGTAAAGCGGATAAGGAAATTAGGTCATAGTATGGAATTTGAACAGATCAAGGAATATGTGAGGGGTGATGATTACAGGACCATCAATTGGAAAGCAACAGGTCGAAAGGCGGAACTCATGGTAAATAATTATACCGATGAAAGAAGCCAGCAGATCTATTGTTTGATCAATAAAGGAAGAGTAATGAAAATGCCTTTTGATGGGATGAGCCTTCTGGATTATGCGATCAATGCATCCCTGGTGCTTAGTAATGTGGCTTTGGTAAGACAGGATAAAGCAGGGTTGATCACATTTGAGAAGAATATTGATAGTTTCTTATTGGCTGACAAAAAACCTGCGCAGACCAATACCATATTGGAAACACTGTATAATCAGCAAACTGATTTCCTGGAAGCTGATTTTGAAAAACTGTATTCCGTGGTTCGCAATCGTATCACCAATCGAAGTTTACTGGTATTATTCACCAACTTTGAGTCGCCGGAAAGTTTGCAAAGAGAAATGCCTGCTTTACGACGGATTGCTAAGTATCATTTACTACTTGTTGTATTCTTTGAGAACACAGGTCTTAAAAAGATCACAGATCACCAGGCCGATACATTGGAAGGTATATATATACGAACTATTGCAGAAAAGTTTGCTTACGAAAAAAGGTTAATGGTAAAAGAGCTTTATAAAAATGGTATACCTTGTATACTCACAACTCCAGAGAATCTTACTGTGAATACTATTAATAAATACCTGGAGCTAAAAAATAAACTGTCAATCTGATTTCGGATAAAAAAGTATTAATGAACGACTCATCAAATTTTTTTGCAGAAGGGAAGGTATTGCTAATTGACAAGCCAACGCATTGGACATCGTTTGATGTTGTTAGAAAGATCAGGAATTTAGTTAAGGTTAAAAAAGTGGGGCATGCCGGTACATTGGATCCCCTGGCAACCGGGCTTTTAATAATATGTACCGGTAAGTTCACAAAAAAGATAAATGAGTATATGGCCCGGGAGAAAGAATACACAGGATCTTTTACATTGGGGGCTACTACTGTTACTTATGACCTGGAGAGTGAACCAGGGAATTTTGCTTCAACTGACGGATTGACCCATGAACAACTATATGCTGTTACTAAAAAATTTATTGGTGAAATAATGCAGGTTCCGCCGGCGCATTCTGCAATTAAAAAGGATGGGAAAAGGGTGTATGAGCTGGCAAGAATGGGGAAGGAGGTTAAGCTGGATCCCCGGAAGGTGACCATCTCAGTATTTGAGATCACAGATATAAAAATGCCAGTGATTTCTTTTCGTGTTGTTTGTTCGACCGGGACATATATCAGAAGCCTTGCTAACGATTATGGTGAGGCATTGGGATGCGGAGCTTACCTGAGTAGTCTTTGTCGTACAAGGATCGGGGAGTTTGAGTTAAAAGATGCTAAAACGGTGGAAGAGTTTGAAAAAGAAGTAAAAACTATTGTATAAAAGGATAGCTGATGCCTAACTGAAATTGAGAACCGGCACGGAAACTTTTTCCAAAATACCCGAACCATTTGTTTTGTATATCCTGGTAGGCAGTTGAAGGACTTGGGTCTTTTGCTTTTACAGAAAAATCAAGTCGGACAACAAAGAAACCAAAATCAACACGAAGCCCCATCCCGGTACTTACAGCAAGGTCAGTAAACAGGCGATTTATATTAAAAACACCTGCAGGCTCACTGGCATCTTTCTTTAGGTACCATATGTTGCCAATATCAGAAAATAAAGCGCCGCTTACATCCGATCCGGAAACATTTGCGATCTTAAAGCGATACTCAATATTTGTTTCCAACTGAAGATCTCCATAACGGTCCGGAGCACCGTTGGTGCCAAAATCCTTAACGGTTGATCCTGGTCCCAATTTTCTAAGGGCCCATCCCCGCATACTGTTTGGTCCGCCAGCAAAATATTGCCTGAAGAATGGCAGGCTATTTCTTTTCAGGGGGTTAACTGTTGATCCCAGTTCATAACCAACCCCGGCAAAAAAACGTAATACAAGTGCGGATTTTTGAAATCCTAACCTATATGCATAATCAAAATCAACTTTTACAAACCTGTAAAGATTTGTATCGAGGAATTTAGAATGTATCAACCCGGATAATAAACCCGACCATTCAGCATTAAGCCGGAAGATACTCGCATTATTATTCCTGTTCCTTGTAATTACAAATCCGGCTATTGAAGAGGTAATAAGTCCATCCGTAAAGATGTTCCTCAATGACGGGTTATTCTTGAAAATCGTATCTAGCTTAGGCTTTGAATCAAGTAGTGAATACTCAATGTTAAATGGCCGAAAAGATATGCGCCTTGTTTGATATTTGCCGGTAGTTTGCAGTTCATATCCCCAGGATGTGTTGAATGTACTCAAATTATATAACTGCCTTCTCTGGGTACTACCAATATTTATTGCAAAAGACGTTCTTACATTATTCCTGTATTTTTCAGGGACCAATCTTTTTATAAGTACTGGCCTGGGTATATAAATAGTATGACTTAAGATCAACTGGTTGGTTTGTATAAAACTTACACCTGCTACAGTATCTTTTCCCGTCTCAATATTATATCTGATATTGGTAATACTCTGGTCAGCAGATTTCGCAAAGTTCCTGTTTTGCAAACCTACGTTTACTGCTATACCCAATAAATTGCCTGAAAAGGCATTATTGTTCCGGCTCCCTTCAAGATTAGCAGTAAAAGAATATTTACGGGCCGGTGATAATTTTATTGTGAAATCAGCTGTATCCTGATCAGGCCTTATTCTTTCGTCTATACTTACAAGCCGCCATGACTCTAATACATTGAACCGGTTGATTGTTTTGTTGATATTTTGCTGGCTATAAACATCTCCTTTTCGGAAGTAGATATTAGGAGGAAGAATTTTTGGCCTGAACAGTTTCTTGAAATATGATATGTGGATCCCATCTATAAACTCATTTTTTCTTTGAAGTCCTGTCGTATCAGTAAAATAATTGAAGTCAGGGATCACTGTAATATCTCCTGTATAGAATTTTTTGATCCTGCTACTGTCAAAACCTGGTTTGAACCTGATCTCCAATATGGCTTTTGGATTGATCCTGCTTTTACGGATAGAATCCAGGATGGCTATTTGTTCAAATGGATCAAGTGTGGGATTGAGGATAGCAGGATTTAAAGTATCCCATAAACCTATGAGTTCTTCCCTGGTAAATTGCATATAGCCATTATCCCTGTAAAGACTTACCAATCTGTCTAATTCCTGTGAAATGGTCACCTTGGCAAAAGGATCCCCTTTTTTAATAATAGCTTCTTCTTTAGCAGAATCAGTAATAGGCTGGAGTTCAGTTTTGCCAAAATTATATTTTACCGTATCCAATGTAACTAACTTGCCAGGACTTATATGAAAATTTACAATCGTCCGTAACTGGTCATCTCCTTTTGCCACCAGGCTGGTATCATACCAAACGGAATCCCTGAAAAATCCCAGTGAGTTCAACAGGCTTCGCATATAGATCACTGATCGGTCTGCATTTTCATTTTTGTAAACAGGTGGCTTGTCAAGTACCGGGCGGTTAAAGAATCCTTTGGCAAAGAACTTTCTGACCGTTCTTACACGAATGCTGTCGTCTAATTGATTTTTAAGTCCTGATTCCAGCTTTGATTTTTCATAATGCTCGGGTTCTTCTTCTACATGGATATTGTAATCATATACGAAAGGAGTATTTTTAGGATAGTTTCTTGGCACAACGCTGCAGGACGACAGCCAGGCAATTCCCTGCACAGCAAGAATAATTTTTATAATAAGAGAGAATGAAAACAGGCGGTTTCTTGACATAAAGCGTATCAATCAGCAATGATTTCCAAAACTAAAATCAAATATATCCAAAGTTTAGGCCAGAAAAAATTCAGGGATAAGGAAAAAATGTTCATAGTGGAGGGGCCAAAGATCATTCATGAGCTTCTTTTAAGTGAACAGGTAAACATTGTAGAGGTTATAGCTTTAAAAGAATGGATCACAGAAAACCAACAATACCTTGGCTCACTTCCGGTAACAGAGGTACAACCATATGAATTAGAAAAACTTTCACAATTATCGGTGCCTAATAAGGTGATAGCATTGGTTGAACAATTTGATCGTTCAGTTATTCAACCTGCCGGGAATGAGGTTATCCTGGCTTTGGATTGTATACAGGATCCCGGCAATCTCGGAACAATTATCAGAATTGCGGATTGGTTTGCAATATCCAGGATCGTTTGTAGCCATGATTGTGCAGATGTATATAATCCCAAAGTAGTGCAATCAAGTATGGGCAGTATTTTAAGGATTCCGGTTTTTTATTGTGATCTGCAGAGTTGGTTACAGCAGCAGGGCAACACCCGGATATTTGCTGCAGTAATGGAGGGGCAGCCTGTAAATAATACGGATATTAATGACAAGGCTATTATTGTGCTGGGCAATGAATCAAAAGGTATCAGTAAAGAAGTGCTGGAATCTGTAAATGTTCGTATTACCATACCCGGAAAAGGTAAAGCGGAATCTTTAAATGTTGCTGTAGCTGCGGGTATTATTCTTTCCCATCTTACCTGAACTGAACAGCTTTAACCGGTTGAATTTTGCGGGCCAGTAACGATGGGATCAACATCACTAAAAAGCTAATGATCAGCGTTACTAAACAAACTACCAGCACCTGCCACCAAACTATTTTAACAGCAGCTGTACTTACATAATAGGCCTCTTCCTGTAAACGAATAAAGCCGGTTGCTTTTTGAAGAAAAAGAAGGCCAAGGCCTAATATAAGACCAAGTAATACACCTCGTACAGTAATAAGGAAAGAGTGGTATAAAAATATTTTTTGGACAGTCCAGTTAGTAGCGCCTATTGATTTCAATATACCGATCATTCTTACTCTTTCCAGTACCAAGATCAAAAGACAGCTGATCAGGTTAATTACAGCTACCACCAGCATGAAGATGATCAGGAGATTCCTTGTTTTATCCTGCATATTGAGCCAGTCAAAAATATTAGGTGATATTCTTTTTACACTCACTGCATCCCAAACCAGCGGAAAATCATGCATATTGTAGATCTCATCAGCAACCGGGTCTATCTTTTTGTAGTCATTCAGGAAAACCTCGTACCCGCCAATTTCATCCGGCATCCATTCATTTAATCTTTGAATGAGTTTTATATCGCCTATGGCAAATGTTTTATCATATTCTTCTATCCCGGTTTTATAAATTCCTGAAACGGTCAGTTTATCGGGTCGTATGCTTTCGTCGGGACGGATAAAGTATATCAAGATTCTATCTCCCGTCTTTAACTGCAACCGTTTTGCTGTAAATTCTGAAAGCATGATCTCACGGCTGTATGTGCTGTCATTGAATTGAATAAAACGGCCGTCAAGAATAAAAGATTGAAAATGTTCTGTACTAAAAGTGCTATCAAAACCTTTTACCAATACACCTTCAATTTCATCTGTTGTTTTAAGGATAGCATATTTGGTAGCAAAAGAGTGAATACTTTTTACTTCCGGGTTCTGTCGTATGGCATTAGCTAATGCAGGATCCTGGATGATCGGCGTTTCTTCTGAAATAATTGATTTGTCAGGCTGTTTTTCCTGTATCCTGATATGCCCCCAAAAACTGAAAATTTTCTGGCTAACTGTTTGTTGAAATCCGTTTGCAAATGCGAGGGTGACAACCATTACCATTACGCTGACAGCCGTAGCGATCGTTGCAAGACGAATAATAAACCCTGAAAATGATCGTTTATTATCTCCTTTTGCCGTAGAGCGGTTAAAAGCAATCCGGTTTGCTATAAATCCTGCAACCTTCAAGATGAATATTTAGTCTTTTGAAATGATTTGATACTGGCAAAAATAAGACGGCTAAAAACATTTATCCGCATTTTTAACCGAAATTCACAACATTATAAATGGCTATTAAGTAATAATCAGATGAAAAGATTGTGTATCCTTGTTTTGTTATTAATTCCTATATCCATTTTAGCACAGATCCCTGATCATATATATTATGAAAATATCAGGTCTGTGAAACTACACAAACAGGGAGACATATATAGCTATCCTGTCATCATGCTCAATAGCGGGGATCAGTTAGAGCTTCATTTTGATGATATGGATGGTGATATGAAATATTACTATTATAGTTTTCAACTATGTAATGCGGACTGGAGTCCCGCCAATGTGCAAACCTTTGATTATATAAGAGGATTTCAAAGTAACCGGATAAGTACCTATCGTACCTCGTCATTGATACAAACCCGTTACACCCACTACCAGGTCATTTTCCCGGAAAGAAATTCTGCACCCACAAAAGGAGGAAACTATCTGCTGAAAGTATTTTTGAACGATGATACATCGCAGCTCGCATTTACTCGTCGGTTCCTTGTCGTAAATAAAAAAGCTTCTGTTTCGGCACAGGTGACACAACCCTTTAATACAAACTTTTTTCGAACCCACCAGCGGGTGCAGGTCTCGGTAAGTACACAGGGTGGGCAGATCAATGCCTTTTCTCCGCAAGATCTTAAAGTAGCTGTTGTACAGAATAATATCTGGGAGAAAACATCAGTGCTTGACCGCCCCACGATATTCAGAGGTAATTATTATGAGTATAGCGATGAAGAAAATACAACTTTTTTAGCAGGTAAGGAATGGAGATGGGTTGATCTGAGAAGTTTTCGGTTACGTAGTGATAGGGTTGCACAAATAAAAGATAGCGATACAGTAGCCGTACAGATATTTATGTGAATCCGGATAGTGACAGAACCGGCCAGGTATATGTTTATTACCGTGACTTAAATGGAATATTTTCTATTGAAAACCAGGATGGAAATAATCCTTACTGGCAAAGTGATTATGCCTGGGTACATTTTACTTATGTGCCTCCGGGAAAAAGACCATTTTTGAGAAGGAATATTTATGTGTTTGGAGAGCTCACTAATTATGAGAAAAACGAGAATTCAAGAATGCTCTTCAATGAAGAAAAAGGGGTTTATGAAAAGGCATTATATCTAAAACAAGGGTATTATAATTATTCTTACATAACTGTTGCCGATCAGAATAATAATAATGAGGTGTCCTATGAAAATACAGAAGGCAATTACTGGGGAACCGAAAATGGTTATATGGTCCTCGTTTATTTTCGGCCCTTTGGTGCCAGGGCCGATGAATTAGTAGGTTTCGCCCAGGTTAATTCAGCTTTTCAACGTTAATTCTGTTTGCCGTTGCTTCCTTATCTTTGCGGCGGCAGGTCTTACACGACCAGCTCCTGCTGAACCCTCCCAGGGCCGGAAGGCAGCAAGAGTAGGTGGTTGAGCGGTGCGATGTAATCAGCCTGCCTTTTTTTAATCTCCACAGAAATAATTATGAAGTTTTTTATTGATACTGCTAATCTTTCCCAGATAAAGGAAGCAAATGAGTTAGGAATCCTGGATGGTGTTACCACCAATCCTTCGCTAATGGCCAAAGAAGGTATAAAAGGCACTGATGCTGTAATGGCACATTATAAAACCATTTGTGATATGGTAGATGGTGACATCAGCGCTGAAGTGATCAGTACAGATTTTGAAGGGATCGTAGAAGAGGGAAAAAAACTGGCAGCTATTCACCCAAATATTGTGGTAAAAGTGCCAATGATCAAGGACGGGGTAAAAGCATTAAAATGGTTTACCGATAATGGTATCAAAACAAACTGCACTCTTGTATTTTCTGCTGGTCAGGCTATTCTGGCAGCAAAAGCCGGTGCAACTTATGTTTCGCCATTTATTGGCCGTATTGATGACAGTGGCTGGGACGGTGTTCAACTGATCGAGCAAATTGCCCATATTTATTCATTACAAGGATTTAAAACAGAGATACTGGCAGCTTCCATTCGTAACGCTTTACACATTATAAAATGTGCTGAAGCCGGTGCTGATGTATGTACATGTCCGCTTGACTCAATACTGGGGTTATTAAAACACCCGTTAACAGATATAGGGCTGGCCAAATTCCTGGAAGACGCCAAAAAGACACAATAATAAAAAGTCCCGGTATCACCGGGATTTTTTATTACAATCAACTTCTTCTATTAGGCATCATATCCTGTCTTCGGGGCAGGGGAGGATCCGGGTTCTGTTTTATCCAGATCGTAATTTCTTTCCGGACGGCAGGATCTGATTTTAATACTGCTTTTACCGTTACTTTTTTTTCTTTGAAATCTTCAGGTATGATAAGTTCGTTACCACTGAATGTGGCAGAAGTACAACTAAAACTGATATGTTTATCGGTAAGCGGCAGCCATTTCCCATTAGCCAATTTGCCATCAATGTTTATGTAGTTGTGCTGCCCTTTTTTTAAACTGTCTGTATATAGATGAAAATAAATGCTATCCACTTTTTGAGCGGAAACATGTGAGCTGATTATGATCAACAAAAAAAGTAAAGATTTATTCATATCCTGTATTAATAAAAATTCAGGCCAGAAGCCTCAGGCCTTGTTATTTTTTAATTTTCCTTAACTAAAATACTTTTTTTAGCATTTATAAAAATGAGTAACAGGGAAACCACAAAGAAAAAAGCTGCTATCATCACTATATTCAACAATACTTTTTCCCATCCCAGTTCAATAAAGTTCAAAAAATAGTAAGAGAACCAGTTTGTCATCCACCCCCTGGTGAGTGCCATTACAAGGTAACCCAAAGGGAACAAGAGCCATATAAAAGACTTTTGCCAGTTCATATTGGTTTTTGGTGTAAAAAGCAACCAGGTAAGTAAATAAAGCAGGGGGATAACATCATGCAATATCCTGTCTGCCAGTAGTTGTAATCCCTGTGGATCCCATATCCTGCGTAATGCAATGGAATAAACGAGACCTACAATAAGAATGTACACGGCTATTGCTGTTTGTGTTGTAACCTTACTAAAGAAATACAACCAATTTGAATTTGGAAAGAATAAACGAACGGTGATACTTGCTGCTACAAGCAGGTTGGTCAATATGGTGAAATAGCTAAAAAAATTGAGGATGGCTGTGCTTTTAGAAATGCCGTTTGAGGAAGCGTTGTTTAATAACAGGAACATTTGTAGAGCAAGTCCAAACCACCCTGTTGCACCTGTTAGAAACAGAAAAATAGACTTTGTTGTTTGTGATCTGTTTCTCATTTTGGGAAACAGGATTAGTATGTTAACTATTGTTTTTTAAGCTCCAGAAGTATCGTCTTTTCTTTGGCAGGCTTGTCACACAATGCTTTTCCGGAAGTATTGTCACTCACAATAAAAATATTTCCCTTTTCATCAAGAGTGATACCTTCCAGGTTCATACTATAATCCTGGTCCTTATACTCGTTTGATATTTCTGAGAATCGGGTAACAGGAATATTTCTGCGGGTATCTTCTTTAAGCTGACCATTTGCATCAATATCAATAGCTTCCAGGTATTGGCGGCGTAGTTTCCCTTTTGAAAAGGATTTAAGGCAAAGCAACTGGTTATTTACAGGATCATAACATATGTCAGAAAAACGCCATTGAGGATTGTCAAGCGGTATCTCAATTTTGGATTCGTATATGAGGTTTAAATTTTGATCTGTACCGGAATGGTTAATGGCAAAAGTATATAACTCTGTTTGGGTTCTTTCTTCGTTTCTCTCTCTTAACAGGTAAAACTTTTGATTTTTGTCGTTAGCTGCTATGCCTTCCATGCCATCGCCATGCTTTGATTTTGGTGGAAGAGGAATAGAGGTTTCTATAGCTTTAATATTCCCGTTAGTTGCGTCCAATTCATATAATGCTGCCACATCTTCTGTTACCAGGTAGAGTTTGTTACGATACGAGGTCATTCCTTCCATTTCAAAATCCTGGGGCACCTGGAATGAGATCTCTTTTATCAGGTTACCTGAAACGGGGTCTGTTTCAAATACTACCGGGCATCTTTCTGATGCGAGGTAAAGCTTCCCGTTCATATAGTTCATACCAGAGATACATACCTGGTCGTTAAGCCGGGCCGGAAGTGGTATATTTTCAATGGTGTATTGTGCAAACTGCGGAGGTTGTGCTGTTGAACTGAGCATAACCAGGATCGCAAAAGGCAAAAGCATTTTCCGCATAGTAACTATTAATTTAACAAATAAGTTTTAACCCCTAAGATAAAGTAAATCATTCTTCAGGGCAAATGACGTATAAGATGCGGATACGGTTGTTTCAGCATTAATTTTTGTTACTTTCTTATGGCATAAATGTATTCATCCTCATATTCTCCAAATTTGAAAATGGTTTTTTCCATTTTAGCTTCCAGCTTAAAGCCTGCTTTTTCCAAAGCCTTTTGAGAGGCAATATTTGATCCAAACGGCCGGGCATATACCCTGTTGATGTTCCATGTATTGAAAGCATATTCCACCATTTGTTCTATAGCCTTTGTGATAATCCCATTTCCCCAATAAGGTTCTGCGAGCCAATAACCCAGCTCTGCATTTTTACACATGATATCATATTGGGGAAAAATACCAATGGCGCCACAGGCTTTATTATTGATCGTAATTGCAAACACCTGTACAGGTTCCTGCCTGCTATTTGTTTCGATGAACCTGATCCCATCCTCTGCAGTATAAGGATGGGGAAATACATTCATCAGGTTCTTTGCGATCTTATAATTATTGGCATATTCCACCAGGCTATCCAGGTCATCAACTTCCCATTTTCGAAGAATAAATTCCATTATGCCTAAAAACTTTTTTTGCCTTCCTTTTTAGCAGCCGGTGCATTCTTTACATATTTCTCCAACCATTGAAACTGTTCATTCAGCATATGTAAAATATTTTCCTTGCCCTGGTATCCATGACTTTCGTAGGGAAGACTGATATATTTGACAGTGCCACCATGTCCTTTTATGGCGCTGAACATTCTTTCACTTTGTATGGGATAAGTACCGGTATTATTATCCATATCACCATGTACCAACAATAAAGGTGTTTTTATTTTGTCAGCGTAGGTAAAAGGACTCATCTCGGTATAAAGCTGCTGTGCCTGCCAGTAGGTTCTGTCCTCATTTTGAAATCCAAATGGAGTCAATGACCGGTTGTATGCACCGCTTCTGGCAATACCAGCTTTAAAAAGATTAGTATGTGCCAACAGGTTAGCTGTCATAAAAGCGCCATAACTGTGTCCTCCTACAGCTACCCGGTTTCTGTCACCCACACCCAATGAATCTAAAACATTGATTGCTGCTTCGGCATTTAATGTAAGTTGTTCCACAAAGTCATCATTTGGTTTTTTATCACTGGCGGTTGCCACTATTGGCATTTCAGCATTATTCAGAACAGCATAGCCTTGTGTGACATAGAATATAGGAGAGCCCCAATTGATCAGAGTGAAACGGTGTTCACTTCCTCTTACCTGTGCAGCATCTGCTGCAGAGTTAAACTCACGGGGATAAGCCCAGATAAATACCGGTAGTTTTCCATCCCTGTCTTTGTTATAACCTTTGGGCAGATAGAGATCACCGGTCAGGTCAACACCATCAGCTCTTTTATATTTAATTTTTTCTTTTGCTACTCCTTCCAGTTGCGGGTAAGGGTTGCTGAAATCTGTTAATTTTCTGTCTGCAATACGAAGTCTAAAATTTTTGAGCCAGTAATTCGGTACTTCATTCTCACTTTCTTTCCGGGTGATCACACTTAATTTTACAGGGTCAAGCACTTTAACGATCATTTCATACCATCCTTCATTACAGCGCCATATTGTTTCCGTTTGTTTTGTATGTACATTATAAGAAGTTAGAAAAGGAAGATCGCCTTTGGGCGAACTGCCGGTTGTGTTGTTAAAAAGTATCTTACTGTTGTTGTCAGTGATCACCAATACATTTTTACCGTATTTATTAGGAGCTGTTACCGGGCTTCCGGGACTTCCATAAGCATCCGTAGTGTTTCTTGTTATTAGTGCTTCCAGGTCTTCGGTTACCGAATTAAAACGGTCTAACTGCATGAGTTGTTTACTTCTGAGCCCTTCGGATACAATAGCCAGTTGTTCATTTCCCCAGGTGGTACCAAAATACCTCATCTTTGTTTTGAATAACAACTTAGGCTGTGCTGTGAATGGGGCCGATTGTGCATAGATAGCATCGTGATATTCAACTTCTTTTTTGATCAAACCGCTATCAAGAGGCATACACCATGTTATTGTAGCAGGTTCATCATCTCTCCAGTCAAAACTTCTGGCTACATTTTGAACATTGTCATACCCGCCTGGACTTGTTTCAGAACTTGGCAGCGTTGCTAATTCCTTTACCAGTTTTCCATTTAGATCAGTTATCATCATAACAGAGGGGAACCCGAATGCAGGAACTGTGTAAGAAAAAGGTTTTTTGATCTTTCCGATAAGAAGAAATTTTTTGTCGGGGGAAACACTGAGACTTTTATAAATAGCGGGCTGCCCGATCTTGGTTTCCATCCCATTGGTATTTTTTACAAGTTGCGAAGTGGCAAAGAATTCAAAAAGCTGTTCATCAAAAGGTGTCTTGATAAGATCCTGGTAAGTGGGCCGGGGAGATGCTTTGCCATAGTTTTCCTGAACCGCCGGACCCTTAGGCATCAATGGTTTGGTGAGTGCTGTAGTTACCGGTTTGGTAGCTATAAAATAAAGTAGTGTATTATTATCAAACCAGGTCAGCGATTGCATCACAGCATTAACAGCCGACTTGTTCACTTTGGCTGCTTTTTGAGTTGCCACATCCACCACATAAATATCCACCCGGTTATTAGTGGTATGTGTTAATGCAATTTTTTTATCGTCGGGGCTCCAACTGATACTACCGGCAAACAAGGGAGAAGGCAGACCTGTTATTTTCATTTCTTTTCCGGTGCCAATATTCTTGAGCCAGATATCATTCATGAAACTCTGGCGGCTACGGGAATAATTAGCCGGGTTGATACGGAGCCCTGCTATCCGCAATTCTGGCTGTGCCAGTTCTTCAACTGAGGGATAGCTGCTTCTTTGCATCATCAGCATCCAGTCTCCTTTATCATTTATTGAAACAAGGGGTGATGATTCTGCCAAAAGCATATCAGTAATATCTTTTGGAGGCAAAGTATAGCCTGTATTGTCCTGAGAATGGATCGTTAGGGAGAAAGCAATTACTATTACAAATGCAATGAATTTTTTGAAAAGCATGGTTGCGTTTTTAGAATTTCAAATTAATGAAGAATCAGTATTCAGCTACAATTAAGCGGTAAAATATTTATCACATTAAACAGTATTGCAATATCAAAAAATCTTTTCCATTACAATAAACTCAAGGGGCTTGTTGGGGATACCAAAACGTCCTTCGGGAAAGGGTTGTGTTTCGCCGGTTGGGTGGTAGCCTAGTCTTTTATACCAACCTATCAATTCAGTTCTCCCGGAAATTACCCGCATATACATTCTTGTACATTTTCTTTGTTTTGCTATCGTTTCAGCTGCCTGCATCAACTGCCTGCCAATACCCCTGGCCTGCAGCTCCGGGTTTACGCTAAGCATCCCGAAATACATTCCGTCGAATCTTAGTTGTAAGAAAACGCAGCCTTCGATTTTATTACTGTCATTGCAATATTTCAAGATCAAATTGCCAGGGGCAGTCAAAAGGTTGTCGAGATCCTCTTCATCTGTTCGGATATCTCCTTTTATAAAATCTGCTTCCGTTGTCCAGCCTTTGCGGGAAGCTTCGCCCCGGTAAGCAGCGTTGATGATCTTTAACAGACCGGGTATATCATTTTTATCGGCAGGACGAATGTGCATTCTGCAACAATACTATAAAGCAGCTGATTTATTGTTTTTTGGCAGTTAAAACCAAAGCACTTGCATCTAATGCGAGATTATCATCGGGGAATTTTTGATGAACTTGTTCAAATATTTCGGCCTTTATTTTTGCGATCATTTGGTCATCGGCCTGGCTTAATGCTGCAACAATAGGGGCGCCAACCTCGGTCATAAAATTCCAATAGTTTTCAGCTGTGCCGGCATTCATAGTCAAGGAAACTTCTTTTTCATTGTAGTCCCTGAACTCTGACTTATTGATGATCTCTTTCATTCTGCCCGGTTTGGCACAGCGGAACATCCCCGGAGTATCTGGTGGAGGAGGCGTGATATTCATATTTCTCATGATGGTTCCCATAGTGGCGGTTACCCAGAAATTTTTTTCCGGAATATTCCATACTGTTGCGGCAAAACGGCCTTCCGGCTTTAGAACTCTATAGATCTCATTAGCGGCCATTTGCATATCCGGAAAGAACATAAAGCCAAAGCGGCAGCTAACAGCGTCAAAACTATTATCATCAAAAGGGAGTTCGCAGGCATCGCAAACCATAAATTCAACATTCAGAATATTATTTCCTTCTGCTTTTTCTTTTGCCACATCCAGCATGTGGTCGGCAATATCTGTAATGAGTACCTTGCCACCGTTTAATTTTTTAGCAATGGAAAGACCTGGTTCACCTGTGCCTCCCGCTATATCAAGAATTTGTTGATTACCTCCCGGTTGCAGATAGTTGAGTATCTCTTCTCCCAGTTCTTTCATGAATCCCATTGTCAAATGATCCCATTTTTTCCAACCTGCAGAAAAAATGTTCCAGGATTCTTTTTGTTGATCACGGATCAGCTCTAATTGCTTTTCCATTTTCGATTTTTAGAGTAAGTAAATTATAACAAGACCGGGATTTAGTTTGAGCTATTTATTCTTTTATTTCAAATTGCTTCAACATTCTTTTACTAAGTGAATTAGGTACTTCGGCGATAAAAGCATATTTACCCGGTTTAAAGGCAACGGTAAAGTAACCGATAGCGCCAGCCGGCAGGTCATTCATGCCACCGAGGAATGTGACTCCCTTTGGGGCCGGGGTTTTTAAACCTTCAGGTTCTGCCCAGTTCATCCATTTTTCCAGTTCATCAATATCGCTGCTGTCGCTCAGTTGCACAAGGTGAATATCATGGCCAACAAAGTTTTCATGTACTTTTTGATCTTCAAAATATGTAGCTATCGTTTTTACTCCCTCTTGTATCGTATCAGGGATGCTAATCCCTTTCTCTGCTGAAATGCTTATCTGAAAATCAGACTTAGGTAAGGGATTTCCGGAAGGAGTTTCGGTAACCACCACAGCTTTAACCATACCCATTACTGAATGAAATACACCATTTGAAGCTTTCACATAACATTCTGCTACATAGTAACCTGGGTCCAGGTTTAATGTTGTGAGGGATGTCATGCCGGGAGATACCAGCCCGCTGCCTCCCATGAATACTACTTTGCTGAACCACTCTGGTAACTTACCGAAAGCGGCCATGGCAGAATCCATTTTTGAAGCATTGATATAATTCATGCCTTCCTGGAATACCGGAAGCACCTCTTTTTCACCATCAGCGATCGTTTTTCCTTCAGGATATTTTTCTAACACAAAAAAATGCGTTTCTCCTGAATTGTTAGCATAGTAAAATGTATTCCAGCCGGAAGGAATAGAATCTGGCATTTGAAAATCCATCGCCTGGGTGGTGATCCGGATGCTGTTTGCGGGGATCTCAATTTCCATGGATGATTTATCTGTGGTGTTACAGGCTGCCAGTAAAGACAAGGATATGAAAAATAATAATCTGTTCCGTTGGAATAAAAAGTTGAACATTACTTAAATATTTATCTGATTAACCAATACGAAATGGTACAAAGAATATAGGAAGTATTGAATACATCCTGTGGGGTTAAGATATGAAAAAAATATTACAGGCGGGAAGACTGTGACTATAGTATACTATTTATTACTTGAGTCGGATCGGGAAATAGCCAGGTATAAAAAAACTCCCGGCTAAGATGTTGCCGGGAGCCATTACCTATTTCTTTTTATTCGGCTGGGAACCTTCTGTGCTTTGAATCAATCAGTACAATCTTTCCGTTCTCAATCTTTGCATCATCCATATAATAAAGAGAATCTGTTTTGCCATCTTTATCAGTAGTGATCTCTTTGTACCACATACTCACCCATTCATCTTTTTTATCCTTAGAGATCACTGACTCATAATCATCCATAACAATCTTCACGGATGAAAGGTTGGGGCGATATTCATTAAAGAAATCACGGAGTTCTGCCTTTGACATTTTTTTGTCCATGGCATCTGCCGTCCACCTTACGCTGTCGGCAAAAGCCGTAAGGCATTCGTCAACATTTCCTTCTTCCCAGGCTTTTAAAGAATTGAGTACGATAGCTACATTTTTCATATCGCCTATATCCCAGTTATCAGGAGGGTGGTTACTTGGGGTATAGGCATAATTGATCTGTTCTGTGCTGGTTGCATCTTTTTCAGATGCGGTGCCGTCTGCCTCTTTTTTATCATTACAGGCAATAAATAAAATGGCGGTACCGAAAATTAGAAATACTTTTTTCATGATTGATTGTTTGGTTTATAATCTAATAATAGCGGACTGAAATGAAGTGACGGTGATGTTTTTAAAGGGGAATTGAAGATAGCAATTCCTGAGTTATTTCCTTTCTGAATCTAACCGGGTTCGAAACATTTTAAATGCTATGTATACAATTCCTTAAAACCACCCAAAACCTATACCTTTGCCGCCTTGAAAATCTGAGGTTTCTGTACATGAAGAACATCCGTAATTTCTGTATAATCGCACATATTGACCACGGTAAAAGCACCCTGGCAGACAGGCTGTTGCAGGCAACCAATACCATTACCGAAAGGGAGATGAAGGACCAGGTATTGGATGATATGGACCTGGAAAGAGAAAAGGGTATCACCATTAAGAGCCATGCTATCCAGATCAATTACAAACATACGGATGGGCAGGATTATACGCTGAACCTGATCGATACTCCCGGTCATGTGGATTTTAGTTATGAAGTGAGCAGAGCCCTGGCCGCCTGCGAAGGTGCATTGCTTTTAGTGGATGCAACGCAGGGTATCCAGGCGCAGACAATCAGCAACTTATACCTCGCAATTGATAATGACCTTGAGATCATTCCGGTGATCAATAAGATAGATATGGACGGGGCAATGATCGATGAAGTAAAGGATCAGATCATTGACCTGATAGGCTGTAAACCGGAAGAAATTCTTTTGGCCAGCGGCCGTACAGGTTTAGGGGTTGAGGAAATTTTGAAGGCAATTGTTGAAAAGATCCCAGCTCCGGAAGGTAATCCTGATGCACCATTGCAAGCCCTGATATTTGACAGTGTTTTCAATTCATTCCGCGGTATCATCGTGTATTACAGGATATTGAACGGCTCAATTAAAAAAGGAGATAAGGTAAAATTTGTTTCCACCGGGCAGGAATATGAAGCGGACGAGATAGGGATTTTGAAACTGAAAATGACCGAGAAAAAAGAAGTAATGTGTGGCGATGTGGGTTATATCATTACAGGTATCAAAATAGCCAAGGAAGTAAAAGTGGGTGACACCATTACATTGGCCAGTAACCCTAAACCTGAAATGATCAAAGGTTTTGAGGAAGTAAAACCAATGGTATTTGCCGGTATTTACCCGGTAAGTACGGATGAGTTTGAGGAACTGCGGGATTGTATGGACAAACTGCAGTTGAATGATGCTTCCCTGACCTATGAACTGGAAACCTCACAGGCCCTGGGTTTTGGATTCCGTTGCGGCTTTTTAGGTATGCTTCACATGGAGATCATCCAGGAAAGGCTGGAAAGGGAATTTGATCAGACAGTGATCACTACGGTGCCCAACGTAAGCTTTATTGCTTACACCACAAAAGGCGAAAAGATCGTCATTAATAATCCCACTGAATTTCCTGACCCGGTTAAAACGGAGAGGATCGAGGAACCTTTTATTAAAGCGCAGATCATCACCAAACCGGAATACATTGGTAATATCATGACCCTTTGCCTGGGTAAGCGGGGCATACTCACCAATCAGAGTTACCTGACACAAACAAGGGTGGAACTGATATTTGAAATGCCATTGACTGAGATCGTTTTTGATTTTTATGATAAACTGAAATCACAGACCCGTGGTTATGCTTCATTTGATTATCACCCGATCGGTTACAGGGATAGTGATATTGTGAAGATGGATATCCTGCTAAACGGAGATAAAGTGGATGCTCTTTCAGCTTTGATCCATCGAAGCAGAGCACAGGATTTTGGTCGTAAACTTTGTGAGAAGTTAAAAGAGCTATTGCCCCGCCAGCAATTTCAGATCGCCATACAAGCGGCTGTTAGCGCCAAGATACTTGCAAGGGAAACAATATCTGCCATGCGGAAAGATGTGACTGCAAAATGTTATGGTGGTGACATAAGCCGGAAACGGAAACTTTTGGAAAAACAGAAAGAAGGTAAGAAACGTATGAGGCAGATAGGTAATGTGGAAGTTCCGCAGGAAGCTTTTCTGGCAGTTTTAAAATTAGACGACTAAATTTTCCAATCAACAATCTCATTCTCCCATTCACTACGATATGGAGTGCTTACTTTGATATAGTTGTCAGTATATCCTTCCATCATCCCATTCTTATTATTATGCTCAAATAATACTTTACGGGTTTCACCAGTATGCTGTTGTGTAAAGTATTGCAATTTCATATAGGAAAGATTGCGAAGTGTTTTATTTCTTTCATGCCGGATATTCATCGGCACCACAGGACCAAGTGTAAGAG
>Ga0116152_10001441_pt1 | contig 19525 bp, 18 predicted proteins | sample AD_UKC119_MetaG_FD_89894 | JGI IMG/M metagenome (GOLD analysis project Ga0116152, IMG submission 89894) | Active sludge microbial communities of municipal wastewater-treating anaerobic digesters from Hong Kong - AD_UKC119_MetaG | ecosystem: Engineered > Bioreactor > Anaerobic > Digestate...
GGCCTCCGGCCTCCTCGCGGAGTGGTGGAGCAAGGTGCCCCAGAAAGGCTGATCATTCTTCCGCAGTACGGGAGCCCCCTCCGGGGGCTCCTTTTTTTTCCCCCCGCATCCATGCCGAAAAAATCCTGGTTCCCCACAATACTTTGACGCTCCTGCCGATGACAAGGAAAGGAGAAATATTGTAGAACAAAGAAATTATGTGTTATACTTATTCAATGCCGATAAGGCTACATAATGAAAGGGAGATGAATACATCGACTGCACAAAGGAGGTTGAAACCATGAACACTACAGGAGCCAACGGCCCCTTCAGATTTATGGAATGCTCTCTTCTGCCCGTGAGCACGGGCTTTCGAGCACAGACGCTCAGAGAACTCAGGTCCGCCGTTCCCGAAATTCCGGAAAGTTCCCTCTATTATCATTTCTGGGGCAGAATGCTCCGCCCCCACATCGCCGAGTCGGAGTTCAACAATGATTTTGCCTCGTGGGCCGACGGAGGCCTCGGGGACACGGAACTCGCTGAAGCCCTCAGCGCCGTCAATCCCGTGAAGTGCAAGGATCTTGGGGAACTACGGTCTATCCTTGAGGACATTCTCGAGGCCCGACTTGACCAGGGAGATTTCCTGAGCTGGAAAAAGGCGGACAGGGAGTTCTATTTTATTGCCTGCAAAAAATTCATGTTCGATACGGGAAAGGTTACCTCCTCCCTGGAGGATTTTCCCGTGGCGGTCAAAACGGCGAGCCGGCAGAGCTTTTTTCATCACTTTCTCGACGGCCGCCGCCGGTCTCCTGAGGGAAAGGACGACTTCTCCCTGTGGCTTGAACAGTTCGGCGAGGGTACCGCGGAGGTGAGGCGGCTCCTCGGCAGGGTGGATTCGTACCTTTTTTCCCTCGGTGAACTGAAGGGACAGATCGTCTCCATTCTCGAAAAGGGACTCCGGAAGGGAGGGAAGAAATGATGTCCGACATGCTGAAGCAGTACGGCGAAGTTATCGGCTTCCATGCCATGGACAGCCTTCTGGCCATAGCGGAGCGTCTCCGGGGAAAGCGGATTGTTCACGTAAACTCCACCAGGGCCGGAGGAGGAGTGGCGGAAATTCTCTCTTCCATGGTCCCCCTCTCCCGGGAGCTCGGCCTTGACGTCTCCTGGGAGGTCATCGAGGGAGACGAACCCTTCTTCGCCTGCACGAAAACGCTGCACAACTCACTGCAGGGGATGGCGGGAGGACTTTCCGAGGGACAGGTTGCCTCCTACACGGCGACGAATGAAAGAAACGCCGAAAAGCTGAAGGAGAGCCTGGAAGGTGCGGATTACGTTTTCATCCACGACCCGCAGCCGGCGGCCCTGCTGGGGATGATGCCCGGACGGAAGGGGAAGTGGATCTGGCGGTGCCATATCGACGTCAGCGCCCCGAACCGGTCGGTGTGGCGGTTCGTGAAAAAACAGGTGGAGGGCTATGACGCCTCGATCTTCTCACTGCCCGATTTCGCCCAGCCCCTGTCTCATCCGCAGTTTCTCATCACACCCAGCATTGATCCGCTCAGCGAGAAGAACATTCCCCTCTCGAAGGCGGAAGTGGAAAAAACGTACCGGGAGCTTGGAGTGCCCAGGGACAAGCCTGTCATCCTCCAGGTTTCCCGTTTTGACCGGTTCAAGGACCCTCTTGGGGTCATTGAGAGCTACCGGATCGCAAGGGAACACGCAGATATCCGGCTTGTTCTCGCAGGGGGCGGGGCGGCGGATGATCCCGAGTCGGGAGAGGTCCTTTCCGCAGTCCGCGAGGCGGCCGCAGGGGATCCCGATATTTCCGTCCTTGTCCTTCCGCCGGATGCCCATCGGGCCATCAATGCCCTCCAGTCCGGTGCAGACGTGATTGTGCAGAAATCCACCAGGGAAGGCTTCGGCCTTACGGTGAGCGAGGGCATGTGGAAAAGAAAACCGGTCATAGGCGGTGACGTCGGGGGCATACGGCTGCAGGTCATCAACCGGTTCAACGGTTTTCGCGTGCGGTCTCCCGAGGGTGCCGCCATCAGGATCCGGTACCTCCTGACCCACCGCTGGAAAAGAGAGAGAATGGGCGTGAACGCCAGGCAGTACGTTCTTGAGAATTTCCTGATTACCGGGCAGCTTCGGAACTACCTTTCCCTTCTGGTGACCCTGGACGGAGGAGAAGGAGAGTGGGAGCGGTGGATATAGGGCATCCCGGCCTGGGGCTTTCGGACCTGGAAGGATTCTTCGGTTCCTTCGGCGGAGTCAGCCCGCTGCTTGTGAGCGATTACGACGGTACCCTCGCCCCTTTCCGAAGGGAAAGGAGCGAGGCCGTTCCTTCCGAAGAAACGAAGGACCTTCTCCAAAGAATTTTGGAAGCGGGAGGAGAGTTTCTCCTTCTCACCGGGAGAGAGGCGTCGGAGGCTGCTTCCCTTCTTGGAGTGCCGGCGGAAATATGGGGATGTCACGGATGGCAGCGCCGGTCACCCGGAGGTGATACGGTCACCGTACCCCTTTCGGCCGCGGAGGAGCGGGCCCTTCTTCTGCTCCCGGACCTGTTCCGCGCCTTCCCTCCCGAAGCGGTGGAAAGGAAGCCCGTTTCCGCCGCCCTGCACTGGAGAGAACGGCCCGAGGTTCTTGAACAGTACGGGAAGTTCGAGGAGTCCATCCTTGAAAGGGCTTCGCAGGCCGGTCTTGAAAGACTTCCCTTCGACCAGGGGATTGAGTTCCGCCTTCCTTCGTGCACCAAGGGGGTGGCCATGAAACGGATACTGGCGGCCCGAAGCTTCAGGGACCCCGTCTGCTACCTCGGGGATGACGTGACGGACGAGGACGCATTCCGGGTGCTTGACGGCCGGGGTGCAGGAATTCTCGTGTCCGCTTTTCCGGCGGTCAGTGCCGCCGGTGTGAGGATCCTGCCGGAGGAAGTGCCGGAATTCCTTCGAAGGTGGCTTGGCGCCCTTACAGCCGGAAGGGGGGGAACGCCATGAAACAAAAAGGAAGACTGCTGGTGGTGTCCAACCGCCTTCCTGTGACCCTCTCCTGTGAAGAGGGAAAATGGAAAGGCTTCCCGGCGTCGGGGGGACTGGTCAGCGCCATGAACCCGGTGCTGAAGAACAGGGGCGGTTTCTGGGCCGGGTGGCCCGGAACCGGTTCAGGTGCCCGCCTGGCGGACATTCGGGACATCCTCGGCCCGGTGTCGGAGGAGAGCGGGTACCGCTTTCTTCCAGTCATGCTCACGGAGGACGATGTGCATGACTTTTACCACGGATATTCCAACTCCGTGCTGTGGCCTCTTTTTCACGATCTCCAGAGCCGGTGCGATTTTTCCCCGCACTACTGGGACGGCTATATTCGCTCAAACGCGAAGTTCGCCCGGGTTGTCCTGAGGCATGCCGCGGAGGATGATTTTATATGGGTGAACGATTACCAGCTCATCCCCCTGGGGGCCATGCTCCGGGAGAAGCAGCCGGGCCTCAGGACGTCTTTTTTTCTCCACATTCCTTTCCCCAGCGTCGATGTGTTCATGAAGATGCCCAGGCGCAGGGAAATCCTCGACCAGATGACCCGGTACTCCTTCGTGTGCTTCCAGACCGGGAGAGACAGGAAGAATTTCCTCGACTGCCTGAAGGTATTCCACCCGGAATGCAGGGTTTCCGGCCGGGGGCACATCGTGAAAGTTCATCTCGGCGACCGCTCGTTCTCCCTGGGGAGTCTTCCTATCAGCATTGATTACCAGGCCTACTCCTCCCTGGGGGGAACAAGGCACGCAGTGGCCAGGGCGAAAGAAATACGGCAGGAGATCTTCGGGGAAAAGTTCATCCTCGGCGTCGACAGGCTGGACTATTCCAAGGGCATACCGGAAAAGCTCAGGGGGTTCCGGAGGTGCCTGGAACTGTATCCTGAACTCCGCGAGCGGATTACCCTGCACCAGGTCGTGGTCCCCAGCAGGGAGACGGTGGAGCAGTACCAGGCCCTCAAGGAGGAAATCGAGCTGCTCATCAGCCGGATCAACGGAGAGTTTTCCACCACCCGGTGGGTTCCGGTGAACTGGCATTACGGCTCCGTGTCAAGGGAAGAACTCGCGGCCATGTACCGGGCGGCGGACATGGCCCTCGTGACGTCCCTCAAGGACGGAATGAACCTTGTCTGCAAGGAGTACTGCGCCTGCAAGGGGCGGGAAAAGGGAGTCCTCATTCTCAGCGAGTTTGCCGGAGCAGCCCTTCAGCTTGCCCGTGGAGCGGTCCTGGTGAACCCCTATGACGTGGACGCCGTTGCAGGGGCGGTCAGGAGAGCCTTCTTCATGGATGACAGGGAAAAAAAGGAAAGGATGCGGTTTCTCAGGAAGTCCATCGCCCGGCAGGATGTTTTCTGGTGGGTGGACAATTTTCTTCGGGCTGCCGCAGGGAAAAAGCTGGAAGATTTTCCCGAGCAGGCCATTCCCTCCCTCTGGCCCGGTGTGGCGGACGGGGAGCAAAACGACCCAGGCTTGTAGCCGCTTCCCGCTGTATGCGGATTTAGGCGCTCATGCGGGAGTTTACTTCTCAGGGGGCACAGACTACAATATAAATACGCTGATTCGCAGTTGCGCGGAGCCCGGGCATAACGTATACTCCGGCTCCGCAAATGTCTTTTTTTATGCTTTCCGGCAGAAAAGGCCGATTCCGGGGAGGAATTTTATGAAGAACCTATTTCCGGCCGCCGCCTTGAAGGCGGTTATGGAGGCCGTGATCTTACATCATTTCAGGAGAGGCCTTTCTGTTCCCGACGCGGTTCGTCCGGCGGAAGGCAGGTCCTCGGGAGCCTTCTTCCGGTGACGGCTCTCTGCAGGTCTGACCGGCTCCGGATCGTCCGGCCCACCTCTTCCACGAAGACCATCGCCGAAAGGGAAGGCTGTTCCCTGCTCACTGCGGCGGTCCTCGAAAGCCGGGGCGGACAGGAAGGGCTGTCCGCCTTCCGCTGTCCATCCATTCCCAGCCTCCTTGACGGGCTGGACCTTGGCAGGGGCTCCATGGAAGCCGCCCTTCGCTGGAAAAAAATACCGGACCTGGGAAGAGTCCTGGTTTACGGAGATTATGACGTGGACGGAGTGGCCTCCACCACGCTCGCCATGGAAATCTGCCGCTCAAAGGCGCAGCAGGTCCGCTTCTTCATCCCCCACCGGCACGAGCAGGGATACGGCCTCCACGAGTCGGTCATGGACCAGCTCCTCCCCATGGGCTGGGACACCCTGGTGGTGGTGGACTGCGGTTCGAAGGATCATGAAATTCTTGAAAAGGCCGCAGCGGCCGGAATCAACGTGTTTGTCTTTGATCACCACCAGCCGGAGGAAGGCAAGGATTTTCACGGCACCGTGGTGAATCCCCATGGTACCGGAGGATGTTCCTTCGGCAAAGCCCTGTGCGCCACGGGCGTCCTGTGGGCCTGGGCGTGGAAATTCGACATCCTTCCCCGGAGGCTGATGGAAGGCATGACGGATCTCGCTGCCCTGGCCACTCTGGCGGACTGCATGCCTCTCAACCCCCTCAACAGGGAACTCGTGAGAGAGGGGATTGCTCTCATGAAATCCCGCCCGAGATCCGGTCTGGCGAGACTGTTTTCACGGCTGGGACTGACCAGCCAGGCCCTCTCCGAGGAGTCCCTCACCATGAAAGTCATTCCCTGCCTGAACGCGGCGGGAAGAATGGACCTCGCCGATACGGCGGTGGGAGTCCTCCACGGCAGGTCAGGGGCCGAGCAGAAGGTGGAAACCCTGCTCTCCCTGAACAAAAAGCGCCAGGTGCTGTCGGGACGCATTTCCGGAGAGGCGGAGGAATTGCTCAGCGGCTCCTTCAGCCATGTGGCTCTCGGCGAGTCCTGGCCGGTGGGGGTTCTCAGCGGCGTTGCAAGCAGGCTGTGCAGCATGAAATCGTTGCCGGTGGTGCTGGCCGCCCCTGTCCGGGGAGGCATCCGGGGCACTTTGAGAGTCCCGGAGGGAGGCGACGCCATGAAGGTTCTCGATCCCATTTCCTCCCTTCTGGATGCATGGGGGGGGCACCAGTACGCCGCCGGCTTTTCCGTGGCCAGGGATAATTGGCCGGATGTTTCAAAGTATCTCGAAGAAACCCTTTCTTCCATGGAACTCGAAGAACCCCCGGTAACCGCCCTTGAGATCAGCCCGGACGAAATAGCCCTCGATTCCTGGAAGGAAGTGAGCGCCCTCGGTCCCTTCGGCAACGGGAACCCCGCGCCGCTGTTCTTCGTCGCCCGAACGGGGGGGGAGAAAATGCTCCCCCTGGGAAAAGACGGGAGGCACCTGCAGATCGAGACGGGAGGTGCCCGGCTCCTCGCCTTTGACGGAAAGAGCGCCATGGACGCCATGACCTCTTCCGGGGGGTGGGTGTACCGTCCGAGGCTCGATTACTGGCAGGGCCGGGAGAGACTGCAGTACGTGGTTGATTACGTCGTCGTTGACGACATCACCTGACGGAGCGTGGACGGAATGGACCCGAAAGAACTGAGCGAAAGCATTCTCGGGGAACGGCAGGTGATGCCTGAGGAGGAAGGGCGCGTCCGGGAGGACGAACACCCGGAGCTTGACCGAAAAGCGTCCGGCAAGCTGAGGGACAGCTACATCGGCCGGATTCCCGAAGAGGAGCGGGCCATCTCGGTGAAGTTCGCATGGCACGAACTCTGGTCCAAGGTGATCCATTACCTTTCCAGGGACGAGCTCATGACTCTCGGCGAAGCCCTGGTCCTTGCCGGGGCGGCCCACAAGGAACAGAAGCGTTCCACCGGGGACCCCTACATCGTCCACAGCATCAACGTTGCTTCCATCCTCGCCGAGATGCAGCTCGACGTGGTTACCCTCGCGGCGGCCCTCCTTCATGACGTTCTCGAAGATACGGACATCACCATCGAAAAACTGAAAAGCGCCTTCGGGGCGGAGGTTGCCACCCTCGTCGACGGAGTGACCAAGCTCGGCAAGCTTCCCTTCAAGTCTTTCGAAGACTACCAGGCGGAAAACCTCCGGAAGATGTTCGTGGTCATGGCCAAGGACATCCGTGTGGTTCTCATCAAGCTGGCCGACAGGCTGCACAACATGCGCACCCTGGGAGCGCTCCGGAAGGACAAGCAGATGCGGATTGCCAGGGAGACCCTGGAAATTTACGCTCCCCTGGCCCATCGGCTCGGTATTTACCAGGTGAAGCGGGGGCTCGAGGATCTCGCTTTCAAGTACGCCGATCCGGAAATGTATTACGAGATCCGGAGAAGGGTCCGCAAAAAACTGCCCGAGCGGGAGACCGTGGTCCGAAAGGCCATGGAAATTCTCAGCGCCCGGCTGGAGGAAGAGGGAATCCACTGCAAGGTAAAGGGCCGGGCGAAGCACTTCTTCAGTATCTATGAAAAGATGAACCGGAAAAAACTGCCGGTGGAGCAGCTCTATGATCTCCTTGCGCTCCGGGTGGTGGTGGACGATATCGCCGCCTGCTACACCGTGCTTGGCATCGTCCACACTGTCTGGAAACCCATCCCGGGTCAGTTCGACGATTACATTGCCAACCCGAAGAGCAATATGTACCAGTCCCTCCACACCACGGTGGTGGGGCCCACGGGAGAGCCCCTGGAAGTGCAGATCCGCACCTGGGAGATGAACTCCCTGGCGGAATACGGCATCGCCGCCCACTGGCGCTACAAGGAGGGGGGAGGCGGAACCGACGACCTCGATGCCAAGCTGACCTGGATCCGCCAGGCCCTCGAGGGTGACCATGACGGAACCCCCGAACCCTCGGAGTTTCTCGAACGGCTGAAGGACGACGTGCTCTCAAGCGACGTCTTCGTCTTCACTCCCCAGGGAGAAGTGGTTTCCCTTCCGAAGGGCTCCACTCCCATCGACTTCGCCTATGCCGTCCACACCCAGGTTGGCATGCGGTGCGTCGGGGCCATGGTGAACAACAGGATCGTGGCCATGGGGTACGAACTCCAGAACGGAGACATCGTCAAAATCATCACGTCCCCCCAGGGGGCCCCTTCGAGGGACTGGCTGAAAATAGCCCGGAGCAGCAAGGCCAGGAGCAAGATCCGTGCCCATTTCCGTGCGCTGGAAAAGACGGAGCGCATTGAAAAACTCCAGAGGGGCAGGGACCTCCTCGAACGGGAACTCCGCAGGAGGGGGACGCCGGAGTTCGAGTCCTTCGAAGAACTTCTTCCCCTGCTCAACAAAATCGCCCGGGATACGGGGCAGTCGAACGGAGAAGACCTGCTGGCCGCCATCGGGGCAGGCAACCAGAGCGTTTCCCTCGTGGCCCAGCGTCTCGCGGGAAAGGCCCAGCCCCAGGCGGCTCCTCTCCCCGCAGTGCCGGAACAGGAGAAGCATACGTCCTTCGCCGGGAAAAAAGGGGAGTCCGACATCGTCGTCGAAGGGGCGGAAGGAGTCCAGGTGGTGCTCTCAAACTGCTGCGAGCCTGTTCCCGGCGATCCTATCGTTGGCTTTTCCACCCGCTCGAGGGGGATTACGGTCCACAGGACGGACTGCGAAAACGTGAAGAACGCCAAAGAAGAACGGATTATCTCCGTTTCCTGGGGAACCACGGGGAACAGGCGGTACACCGCCCGACTGAAGCTCGAGGCCATCGACAGGGGAGGTCTTTTCGGCGACGTGGCCCAGGCCATCATCGCCGGAGACGGCGCCATGACGGGCATCAAGGCCGGAGTGGTGGGGGGGAACCTCGCACGGATGAAGCTGGAAGTCCGGGTCAGGGATCTTGAGCACCTTTTGTTCATCGTGGCAAAACTGAACGGGGTCAAGGGAATGATCAACGTCTCACGGGGGTGACGGAATATGAGGGCTGTGGTGCAGAGAGTCTCCTCCGCGAAGGTTTCCGTGGACGGAGATATCAAGGGAGAGATCGGCAGGGGACTGTGCGTGCTGCTCGCCGCTTCCCGGACCGACGGGGAGGCTGAAGTGGAGTGGATGGCCGAGAAAATAACCGGCCTTCGGATTTTCGAGGATGACCAGGGAAAGATGAACCTCTCCCTGGCGGATGTGGGCGGCTCGGTGCTGGCCGTCTCCCAGTTCACCCTCTACGGCGACTGCCGCAAGGGGCGCCGCCCCTCGTTCATCGCCGCCGGAGAGCCTGAAGAGGCGAACCGGCTGTACGAAGCTTTCAAGAAAGCGGTGGCCGCAAGAGGAATCAAGGTTGAAAGCGGGGTCTTCCAGGCTCACATGCTTGTGGAAATAGCCAACGACGGTCCCGTGACGCTCATACTCGAAAAAGAATCCGGAAGCGGAGATTCCCGCAACGGCTGAAAAATACGGACAACGGAGGATGATCGGACATGAACTACAAGCGTTTCCCTCTCGGGCCTCTCTGGACGAACACCTACCTGGTCTGGGACGATTCCGGCAGGGGATTCCTGGCCGACCCCGCCGGAGATCCCGGCCAGATTGACGAATTTGCCCGGGCCCGGGGAATCTCCGTAGAAAAAATACTGCTTACCCACGGTCATCTTGACCACGCGGGGGGGCTTCCAGCCGTTCTGGAACGGTTCGGTGCCCCCGTGTACGTCCCGGAAAAGGACGCCTCCCTGGTGGCATCCCCCGATCCGGGCGCCCTGGAGTGGATGGGGTACGACTTCAAGGGCACGGACGACTTTTCGACCCTCCGGGACGGAGACGTGCTCGAGGTGGGATGCATGAAGGTCACTGTTCTGGCCACTCCCGGGCACACCCCGGGAAGTTCGTGCTACCTGGCAGAAGAGGAGAGCGGCAGTCTCCTGCTCTCCGGTGACACCCTTTTTGCCCGGAGTGTCGGCAGGACGGATCTTCCCGGGGGCGATCCGGACATGCTCGACCGGTCCATTCTCAAACTTGCGGCGCTTCCCGACGGACTGCAGGTGCTGCCCGGGCACGGACCGGAGACCACCATAGGCGCCGAGAGGAAACACAATCCCTTCTGGCCGGACGGAGCGACGACGGAATGAAGCTTGCCGCCCTTCCCAGTGAAGAATGGCCGAGAGAGCGTCTGCGGCGCAGGGGGGCGTCCTCGCTCTCCCTGGCGGAGCTGCTGGCGGTCCTTCTCCGCACCGGCAGCAAAGGCAGGGATGTACTGGAACTTGCGTCGGAACTCCTCAGGGAATTCGGGAACGCAAAGGGGCTTTCCCGGGCGACGGAAGAAGAAATGCTCTCCTTTCCCGGACTGGGTGAAGCGAAGGCCTGCGTTCTCCTGGCGGCCCTGGAGCTGGGGAAGCGGATTCATTCCGAAAAGTGCGAGCCCGAGGACGGGCTCCCGTGGGAGAAGCGCCTTTCTTCCATTGCGGCGGAGCTCGCCGCCGAGGAGCGGGAATATATCGTGGGACTCCACGTGAGACGGAACGGGACCCTCATCACCTCCGACATAATTTCCTACGGGGGACCGGACGGAGCTTTTCTTGATGTAAAATACCTCTTGCGGAGGGCAGTCCGTTTGGACTCCTGGGGGCTCGTCCTTGTGCACAATCACCCCGACGGAACCCTCAACCCCAGCAGGGAAGACAGGATGCTGACTGACTACCTTGCCGGAAGGACAAAGATGCTCGATATCAGGTTCATAGGCCATTATGTGGTGGCGAACGGGAAGCATGTTTCCATACCGCTTCCCGGAGATGCCTAGAAAGTGGGGACTGAAGCAGGTGTTCGGATTATTCAAGGGGATGTTCGGCGCTGATATTGGCATCGATCTCGGAACGGCCAATATCGTGGTGTTTGTGAAGGGCAGGGGTATCGTGCTCAGCGAGCCTTCCGCCGTGGCAGTGCGGAAACGCCCGAAGGGCGGCGCCGCCGACGTGATAGCCGTCGGGAAGGAAGCAAAGGCCATGGCGGGAAAAACCCCCACCGGGGTTTCCACCATCTGGCCCCTTCAGGACGGGGTGATCGCGAACTTTGACATGACCGAGGAGCTCATCCGCCACTGCCTCCGGAAGGCGGGGGGCGGCCGGGGACTGCTGGCCAACCCGCGGGTGGTCATCTCCGTTCCCGCAGAAGTGACCGAGGTGGAACGGAAAGCCGTTGTGGATGCCACCCTCGGCGCCGGGGCCAGGGAAGCCTACGTGGTGGAGGAGCCCGTCTCGGCGGCCCTCGGCGTGGGGCTTCCCATACAGGAGCCTCGGGGCAGCATGATCCTCGACATCGGGGGCGGCACGAGCGAAGTGGCGGTGCTCTCCCTCGGCGGGATCGTGGTCACCAATTCCCTGCGAGCTGCGGGCAAGGATATGGACAACGCCATCGTGGCCATGCTCCGGCAGAGGTACGCCCTGCTCATCGGGGAGACCACGGCGGAAGAGGTCAAGATCGGCATCGGATCGGCCCTTCCCCTCGACAAGGAACTGGAGATGGCGGTGAAGGGGCGGGATCTCGCTGACGGTCTCCCGAAGGCCGACATGGTGACCTCGGTGGAAGTCAGGGAAGCTCTCGAGCCCATCGTCCTGCGCATCGAGGACATGGTCAAGGTCGCTCTCGAGCAGACGCCTCCCGAGCTTGCGAAGGACATCGTGGACCAGGGCATCCTGCTGTCCGGAGGGGTCTCCCAGCTCCGTGGACTGGCGGAAAGGCTCTCAAGGGCCCTGAACACTCCCGTGGTCGTTGCTGAAGATCCTCTCTTCGCCGTGGCCCGGGGAGTGGGCAAAATTCTCGACAATCTCGACGACATGAGAAAGGTCCTCCTTTCCGTGGAAAGGGGATCCAAGTAGAAGCTCACCGGAGTGGGGAAAGGTTTGCATGACGGAAAAACATCTGGGGAAGGAATGGATTCACGGGCTCCTTATGATCATAGCGAGCCTTCTGCTTTTGGCAGCCGCGCCCAGGAAGGACGTTTTCAAGGGCGCTGTTGATTTTGTGGGAGAAATTCTCCGCTATCCCGAGTATCCTGCCGTCGCTTTGGAACGGAGCGCAAAAAGAGTCTCCTTCTGGTTCGCCGACAAGAGCGTCCTTCAGGAGCGGCTCGGCATACTGGAAGAGGAGAACACCCGCCTCAGGCTGGCCTGGTCCGTGGGATCGGCCGGCAGCCTGAAACAGGAGCTTGACAGATTTTACGGCTATGCCCGGGTTACCCTCAGGGAACCCATGTCATGGTGGTCGGAGGTGAGGATCAACAAGGGAACCTCCGACGGGGTATTTTTCGGGGCGCCGGTTCTCCATAACGGCCATCTCGTGGGACGGGTCAGCTCCTCGGAGGGAAATTTCTCATGGGTTGAGCTCATCACCTCGTCATCCCTCATGATCCCGGTGGTCATCGAGGAAACGAGAGACCTCGGCGTGGTCGCCGGGGACGGAGAGGGAGGCCTCTGGCTTCTGTACGTGCCCGAGGGAAGGGTCCTTTCCGAAGGCATGACCGTGAGTACCGCCATGGTGAGCGAGGCCCTTCCGCCCGGAATTCCCGTGGGGCGCCTTTCCTCCGAAAGCAGGAAGACCGGCGGGGCCTACCTTGCGTGGCGGGTTGTCCCGGGGGCGAACATCACCCAGCTCTACGCACTCGAGATTTTCGGCCAAATGACTCCGAACGGCGGACGGGAGGGACCTTCCCCGTGATCTATGTCATATCATGGTATATACAGGATTTTCTCTGGGTGCTCGGCACCGGAAAAGTGCTTGTGCCGGAGATTTTTCTCCTGATCCTTGTCTTTCTGTCCCTCCGGGGCCCGTCCCGGGGAGTGGAGATTCTCTGGGCGGGATTTCTCGGCGGCATTCTCTGGGACCTCCGGTGGATCGGCTTTCCCGGACTATCTTCGCTCTTTTACGTGGTGACCCTCCTGATGTCCAGGTGGGCGTGGTTTTCCCTGCCCGTCTCGGGCCGTACTGTGCCGGTCTTCGGCGCGATACTCTGGGCCGCTTTCTTTCCCGTTTCCGTGGTCCGTATTTTCATGGGAGGCGCCAGGGGGCTGGGGATCTTCACCACCTATTTTCTCCAGCAGAGCTACCTGCTTCCACTGGTGCTGTTCGCCTCTCTCATATACGGATGGAGGCTGAAGAACTCCGATGCCTGACTTCCGGCCGGTTCTCAATCTCCGCCTGAAGCTGTGGCGGGCGGCCGTCCTGCTTTCCATGGGGATCCTCGTCGGGGGCCTGTATTTTTTCCAGGTGGTTCATGCCGATACCTACATCCGGCTCGCGTCGAACAACCGCCTCCGGCTCATCCGCTTTCCGCCCGTCAGGGGAGAGATTTATGACCGGAACGGCGCCCTGCTTGCGGTGAACGTGACCACCTTCGACATCATGGGCTACCCCATGGATATCGAGAAGAACGATATGCCGGAACGGCTTGCGGAGCTTTTGTCCGCCCACGGCATCCCCTATACGGCGGAGGATCTTTCCAGATCCATCAAACGGCAGTCATGGGCTCCGTACAGGGTCGTAAGGCTTGTGGGGAACATCACCCTTGCCCAGATGGCGGACCTGGTGGCCGATCCCGAATTTCCCAGGGAGCTCTTCCCCCTTCCGGTCTGGAGGAGGACCTACCCGGCGGGAAGCCTCGCATCGAACATCACGGGCTACGTCGGAGAAATAAGCGAGAATGAACTCCGGCAGTTCAGCGAAGGAAACTACGCCGCCGGGGACCAGATAGGAAAGAACGGCATCGAGCGGCAGTACGAAGATGTTCTCCGGGGAACCCCCGGGGAGGAATCGGTGGAAGTGGACGCAAGGGGCCGGAAAATCAGGACCATCGATACCAGGCCGGCCGGGCGGGGAGAGGACCTGCACCTCACCCTCGACCTGGGGGCCCAGCGCCTCGCCGCGGATCTCATGAAGGGGTACAGGGGGGCCATCGTGGTTATGGACGCTCACACCGGCGAGGTGCTTGTCCTGTATTCCTCCCCTTCCTACGACAACAATCCCCTGGCGTGGGGCGTCTCTCTCAGGGAATGGAACGCCCTGGTGAACGATCCCGAAAAACCCATGCTCGACAGGAGCATCTCGGGCCAGTATCCTCCGGCTTCCACCTTCAAGGCCCTCATGGGACTCGCCGCCCTGGAAGAAAAAGAGACGACCACGGCCCTTACTGCACACTGCTCGGGGGCCTTCACCGTGGGGAACCGGACATTCCGCTGCTGGAAACGGTCGGGCCATGGAACGGTGAATCTTCTGCGGGCCCTCCAGGAATCCTGTGATGTATACTTCTACCAGGTGGGGCTCAAGCTCGGAATTTCAAGGATTTTGAAATGGTGTTCCCTCTTCGGTCTCGGTTCCCCCACGGGAATTGACCTCCCCGGCGAATCGGCGGGGGTGACGGCGGGACCTGACTGGAAGCGGGCCAGGTTCAAGGAATCGTGGTACCAGGGCGACACGGTGAATTACTCTATTGGACAGGGGTTCCTGCTCACCACGCCTCTCCAGATCGCGAGGCTCTATGCGGTGATCGCCAACGGCGGCAAGCTGGTGCGCCCCCATCTGTCCTCCACAGCCGGAGTGGTCGCCAGGAATCTGTCTCTTGAAAAGAAAAACCTGGATGTCATCAGAAAGGGTCTCGATTACGTGGTCAGGCGCGGAACAGGCCGGCAGGCAGGCAGCTTCGGCATCACCGTGGCGGGGAAAACGGGTACGGCCCAGAATGCCCACGGAGACGACCACGCCCTGTTCGCGGGCTACGCTCCCATGGACAATCCGAAGTACGTGGCGGTGGCCCTTATCGAAGCGGGCCTTCACGGCAGCTCGGTGGCATCGCCCATGGTGGGTGAGATCCTTTCCTATCTGCTCGTTCCCGAAGCGCGGGGAAAGGCCCAGTGAACGAGAGCGCAGGAACGGTACAATCAGGCGGAATTCTCCGCCGTAGAATTCTGAGGAGGTGCGGTCGTGTCCCATCCCCTTGAACACAGGGAAGTCCCGGCGGCTTCAGGAGACATACTTCTGAAAGGCGCCGGATACGGAATACGGATGATCTTTCCCGAGACGGGAAGCGAGGACAAGCTTCTTTCCGACCTGGAAAAGCTGTTCGGAGAGGCTTCCCTGCTATCGGACAACCTCGGCGTGGTCTTTGATTTCCAGGGACGGAAGGTGTCCAGGTATTTCATCCAGAAGCTTCTTTCCGATTTCATCTGGTCCCGGAAGATGAAGATTCTCTCGTGGATTTCCCTGGACGGGGAAACCCTTGACGACCTCCGGTCCATGGGGGTGGCCACCGGCGAACCCGTGCCGGAGCGATCCGGAAAGAAGGAAAAAACATCGGGGAACGCCCTCTTCCTGCCCCGCTCCCTCCGGTCCGGGCAGAGAGTGGAGCACGAGGGGGACGTTCTCGTCATCGGCCACGTGAACGACGGAGCGGAAGTCTTCGCCTCGGGCAGCATCTGCGTGTGGGGCAAGCTGAAGGGGCTCGCCCACGCCGGTCTCGACGGCGGGGAAGACCACACCGTGGTGGCGGGACTCTTCGAGGCAAAACAGGTGCGGATCGGCGGAAAAGTGAGCTCTTCCCTGGGAAGTTCCATGGAATGGTGGGGAAAACCTGTTATTATTACCCTGGAGAACAATTCCCTCGTGGTGAGGGAGTTAAAATTATAAAATGAGACCATTTCCCCGGACGGGAGAAATCCGGCTGCCGGGGAAGGGAAGGGGAGAAATTCAGTGGACCCTCGGGTGATTGTGATAACTTCGGGAAAAGGCGGTGTCGGAAAAACCACCACCACATCGAATATCTCTGTGGCCCTTGCACGGGCCGGACATAAGGTTGTGGCTGTGGACGCCGACATCGGGCTGCGGAATCTTGACGTTGTGATGGGCCTGGAAAACAGGGTGGTCTACAACTTCATCGACGTGCTGGAAGGAACCTGCAGGCTCAACCAGGCTCTTGTCAGGGACAAGAGGGTGGACAACCTTTTTCTGCTGCCGGCCGCCCAGACCAGGACCAAGGACGCCGTGAGCGCCGACCAGATGGAAGAACTGTGCGGCATGCTCCGCAAGGAATTCGACTTCATTCTTCTCGACAGCCCAGCCGGTATCGAGTCGGGGTTCCGCAACGCCTCCATCGGGGCGGACGAGGCCCTTGTCATCACCACGCCGGAGGTTCCCGCCGTTCGGGACGCCGACAGGATCATCGGCCTCCTTGAATCCATGGGCAAATCCCCTATCCGCCTTGTGATCAACAGGCTCCGTTCCCGGCTGGTCAAGCAAGGCGAAATGCTCGACGTGCGGGACGTACTGGACATTCTCGCCATCGATCTCGTGGGCATCGTCCCCGAGGACGACAGCGTGGTGAAATCCGCGAACAGGGGAGAGCCCCTCACCTTCGGCGACTCCGCCCCGGCGGCCCAGGCGTTCCAGCGCATCGCCTCCCGAATACTCGGAGAAACCGTTCCATTCCCCGACTTCAGCGAAGAACAGGGAAGAGGATTTTTCGCGGGAATCCGGAAGTTCTTCGGCAGAAAGGAATAGGGGGATGGCGCCATGGCACTTGAATTTCTGAAGAAATTTTTCGGCTCCGGCGGTTCGAAGAACATCGCCAAGGAGCGCCTGCAGATCGTTCTCATCCACGACCGGGCGGACATTTCGCCCGAGATGCTCGAACAGCTCCGCCGGGACATGATCGACGTGATCACCCGCTACATGGACATCGACACGTCCAAGATAGAGATGGATTTCGACCGGGCTGACAGATCGGTGGCCTTCGTGGCCAACATCCCGGTCATTCGGATCAAGCGGGGGGTTGCTCCCGGAAAGATGGAACAGGAGATTCCTGATGGAGGAAAAAAGGCTCAGCCTAAGAGAAAACCTGGCCAGCCTGGATAGGCTCCAGTTTCTTTCGGTCCTGGCCCTCTTCTTTCTCGGCGTGGCGTCCATTTTCAGCGCGGGCGCCGGTTTCGACGGCAGAGGGAGCGGATTTGCGGCCAGGCAGCTCCTGTGGGGCTGCCTCTCCGCCGTCGCCTATCTCGGGGTGCTCCAGGTCGGGTATGCCCGGTTTCTCTCCTGGGCTTACCGTATCTATGCTTTTGCCCTTGTCCTTCTTTTCGGGGTCATGGTGCTCGGAATGACCGTAAAGGGCTCCCAGAGCTGGTTTCACCTGGGCTTTTTCCGGTTCCAGCCGGCGGAGTTCGGCAAAATTGCCCTCATCCTGGTGCTGGCGAAGCATTTCTGCCGGTATCCTCCTCTGACGCTGCCTTCCTTTCTGGGAGGCCTCGCCCTGGCGGGGATTTCAGGCTGGCTTGTGCTCGTCCAGCCCGACGCAGGAAGCGCCATGGTCTACGGGGCAATCGCCATGGTGACCGTGGCGGTTGCCGGCGCCCCGTGGAAATACCCGGCAGGCCTCATCGGCCTGATGATGGCGGCGGTGCCCCTCGGATGGCAGTTCCTGAAGGAGTACCAGAAAATGCGGATCCGGGTTTTTCTCGATCCGTGGGTGGATCCCCTGGGGGCGGGATACAACGTGATCCAGTCCAGGATTGCCGTAGGATCGGGAGGACTCCTGGGCAAAGGGTTCATGGAGGGGCTGCAGAGCAAACTCAGGTTTCTGCCGGAACCCCACACCGACTTTATTTTCAGCGTCTACTGCGAAGAATTCGGCTTTATCGGGGCCGTCGGCATGCTCCTTCTCTTTGGGGTACTCTTCTGGAGGCTCATCGAGACGGCCATGCGCACCAAGGACAGCCGGGCGAAAGTGCTCATCGCCGGCATTTCCGCCTGGATCTGGTTTCAGATGGCGGAGAGCATCGGCATGAGCATGGGACTCCTTCCCGTCACGGGACTCCCCCTGCCGCTGGTGAGCTACGGCGGAAGCTCCCTGCTCGCCCTTTCCGTTGCCCTGGCCCTTGCCCAGAGCGTGTATATATCCACGCTGAAAACCTATTAGCGAGAATGAACCCGAAGGAGACGGAGGCGTTCTTCCGTGCCGTTCGGGTATTTTGGACCGGACGTCCCGTGGCCTGCGCCGGGGACGCCGGATTTTTCTAGGAGGCGCTGTATGCATTTTCCTGAATATGCCGATGGAATGTGGCCGCTTCTTTCGGATGTGAAGCGGCCTTCCCGGTATGCCGGATGTGAATTCGGCTCCCTGCCCCCGAAGGAGGATTCCGGGGGGATGGTTCGTGTATGCCTGGCCTTTCCTGACGTCTACGAAATAGGGATGAGCTACCTGGGCTTTCAGATCCTCTATTTTCTGGTGAAGGGACTGCCCTGGGCCGACGCGGAAAGGGCCTACTGTCCATGGACGGATCTCGAGGGGCTGCTCCGGGAAAAAGGAATGCCCCTGGCCTCCATGGAGAGCGGCCGTCCCCTGGACCGGTTCGACGTGGTGGGGTTCACCCTCCAGTACGAACTGAGCTATACCAACGTTCTCACTATGCTCGACCTCGGCGGCATCCCGCTCCTGGCGGGAGACCGGGGAGAAGACCATCCCCTCGTGGCCGCCGGGGGGCCGGGTGCCCTTGCCCCCGAACCGATGGCGCCTTTCGTGGATTTCTTCTGCGTCGGCGAAGGGGAGGAACTTCTGCCCGAAGCACTGAAAGTTCTCTCCGAGACGAAGGGAAGGCCGAGGAAAGAGCGTCTCGAGGCCCTCGCCCGGGTGGAGGGCGTGTATGTCCCCTCCCTGGTGGAGTGCGATTTTTCTCCCGGCGGCAGGGGCATGACGTTCCGGTCGTCGGCCCTGCCCCTTCCCGTTCACCGGAGAATAGTGGATTCCCTCGACGGTGCCTTCTATCCCGATATGCTCCTGGTTCCGTCCGGCGGCATTGTCCACGACAGGGTTCCCATGGAACTCTTCCGGGGCTGCACCCGGGGATGCCGGTTCTGCCAGGCCGGCATGGTCACCCGTCCCGTGAGGGAACGGTCCGTGAAGACCGTGGTGAAAAAAACCCTTTCCCTGGTGGAAAAGACGGGATGGGAGGAAGTCGGCCTGCTCTCCCTCGCCTCCTGCGATTACAGCGGCATATCCCCGGTCATCCGGGAGCTATCCGCCGCCCTTGCGCCGAAAAACGTGAAGATCAGCCTTCCCAGCCTGAGAATGGACGCCTTCTCGGTTCATCTTGCCGCGGAGATGGAATCCATGCGCCGGGGCGGGGTCACCTTCGCCCCGGAGGCGGGCACCCAGCGGCTCCGGAACGTGATCAACAAGGGCGTTTCCGACGAGGATTTCACCCAGTGCCTCGAGACGGCTTTCTCCAAGGGATGGGACAGGGTCAAGCTCTACTTCATGATGGGGCTTCCCACCGAGACCGCCGAAGACCTGGAGGGAATTCTCGACCTCGCCGAACGGGCCCTCTCTATAGGAAAGAGCAGGGGGAAAAAAGCCCAGGTGGCCCTTTCCGTGGCAGGCTTCGTCCCCAAGGCCCACACACCCTTCCAGTGGGAGCCCCAGGCGGGAGTGGACGAGCTCCGGTCCGCCGGGCGCTTCCTGAAAGGAAAGCTCGCTTCCCGTCACGGCGTAAAGAACAGCCGGATCTCCCTCAAGTACCACGAACCGGAGCAGACCTTTCTCGAGGGTGTATTCGCCCGGGGAGACCGACGTCTCGCCCCGGTGCTCCTGGAGGCGTGGAAGTCGGGGGCGAGGTTCGACGGATGGAGCGAGACCTTCTCCCTGCCCCGCTGGATGGAGGCCTTTGAAAA
>Ga0116152_10001445_pt1 | contig 19494 bp, 19 predicted proteins | sample AD_UKC119_MetaG_FD_89894 | JGI IMG/M metagenome (GOLD analysis project Ga0116152, IMG submission 89894) | Active sludge microbial communities of municipal wastewater-treating anaerobic digesters from Hong Kong - AD_UKC119_MetaG | ecosystem: Engineered > Bioreactor > Anaerobic > Digestate...
GATGTTCGGGACGCCGTTGGAGTAGCGGCCGCCCATGAGTTCGAAGGGGCCGCCCTCGTCGGACATCAGCGCGATGCGGCCGCCCTGCTGGCGCAGCACGGCCTCGAGCGACTCGGCGGTCACGTCGTCCAGGACCAGCCGCAGGGAAACCGGGACCTCGATGGCGCCCTGCTCGAGCACGGCTTCCTCGACCAGGGCCAGGGACTTGGCGTACTCCTCGGGCGCGGTCGCCTTGGCGGCGCGGGTCTTGAGGTGGTCGGTCCGCTTGGCGGCGACATCGGCGCGGGCGATGGCGGCGCGGATTTCCGGGTCGGTGCGCCTGCGCTCCTCGGTCACGAAATTCGACACCGGCCGGATGGCCGCGGCGAAGGCCGGGCTCTTGGACTCGCCGGGCTTCAGGGCGACCGCGACGTAGAGGTTCAGGGGCTCGTTCCAGCCCTGGATCACGTGGGCCTTGTATCGCTTGGCGGCGCAGAGGGCCAGCACCGCCAGGCCGAGCATGGCCGGCAGATCGACGGGGCACTGCAGGGCCGTGGCCAGGGCGGTTACCCAGTCGCGCAGCCAGGGCGGCAGGGTGTCCACTGGGAAAACGGGTTTGTCGGCCACTGGGCCGATGGGCAGGGGGTCGGGCCAGTCGGGGTCGTCGGCAGTGGCCGCTTCGGTCGTGTCGGGTTCGACCGAGTCGAGGGGCTCGGCGTCGGCGAAGGGGTCGTGCGGGAGGGTGCCGTCGAGGAGGCGGTCGTTGTCGTCCTTCATCGGGTGGCCTCCTCTCCCGCGCTGCTGCGGAAGATGCGGCAGCGTCCGTGGAGGGAGGCCGCGATCTGCTGGGCGTAGCGCTCGCCGGGCTCGTCGTGGTGGGTGCGGATGACCACCGAGGCGCCCGTGGGGATGCGGGCGGCGATCTGCGGGGACCAGGCGCCCGACTCGATGCCGAGAACGGCGGGGCCCTGCTCGTCGGTCTCGCGCTGGCGCAGGGCCCAGAGCAGCCAGTCGGGCTCGCCCTCGGCGACGATGACCTGGCGCGGCTGCCACCAGGCGGGGCAGACGCCGCCGAGGAGTTGTTGGGCGAGCGGGTCGGCGAGGACGAGGCCCTTGACGGAAAAGCCGGCTGGGGCGAGGGATTTCGGGGTCACCGCGGCCTCGACCGAGCGGGCGCGGAGCGAGGCGGCCTGGCCAGTGTGGTCCCAGAGCCGGAAGACGAGGCGGTGGCCTGTGTGGGTCCACGGACCGCCCTGCGAACGGGCCCAGCGGGGTAGGAGGAGGCCTGCGGGGATCACACGGACGAGGTCCCACAGGTCGGCCTGCTGGAGGGACCAAGCGGCGGCACGGCCGAAGCGGTGGGTAAACCAGGCGGTGGCCTCGGGGTCGGCGCTTACGGGCAGGGACGCGGCCCACAAGGCGGCGACCTCTTGGTGCGGCGGCCGGGCCGGTGATTTGTCCGCTTCGGTTCTGACCGGCACAACGGGCCTGGCAAAGCGGGGAGCCCGGAATTTGATGTTTTGGTGGCACACTGTTTCTGGAACAGTCCGTGGCGTCTTCGCGCCCCGGAGGATGCCGCGGCGGATGTGGCCGGCGGCCTCACGCTCCGAGAGACCGGTCTCCAACGCCGCGGAAAGGAGATCCCGCTCGGCAACGGATCGGTCGACCTCCCCCGCTCCCACGAACCCACCGATGGCTGCTGCGGCCTTGAACGTGGCGCAGGCCCGGCCCGACGAAGTGCTGCGGAGCGCCTGGATCTCGGAGTCGACCGCGGCTTCGACGTAGCGGTTCATCGCACACCATCCTTTGCGCGGACGGCAGGCCGCACCCGGATTGTGGTGGCGTGGGATTCAGGGGATCGGGGCTGGGAATGGCGGCAATACGCGGGCGAATTCATGGATCGGCTCCTCTCCTACTGCGAAGCTAACGTCTATTAACTGCAATCAGTTGTGCGTGTTCGGGGCGGCTGCCGGGCCGTGGTAGCGTCTCGGCCGTGGTGGTGGCGAGCCCCGATGAGGCACGATGGAGTTATGGCCGTTTCGAGAAGGGTCGACCAAACTAAATGGCGTTTAGATTGGTCACGCCTCACTGGCCACCGGCGTGGCGGCAAGGCCTGCCACCTGCGGATAACCGTCCGGGAACGCGCCGAGACGCTGCGGCCTCAATGGGGTAAAGGGGGATGGAAGGCAGAAATGGGGACATCAGGACCAGGATGGCCGGCAGTCAATCACGGAACGCTAGAATCGCATTTTAGGTACTTTAACGAGAAAAACCGCGGGTGCCGGCGACCTCGGCCCTTGAAGCGTAGAAGACCCTCGAAACAAGTTTCCACCGAATCCAAGTGTTCCAGTTACGCGAAACCCAAGACGGCCCCAAATGCACCAGAAACGGCTGATGGTGGCGATTCCGTGGGTTCGGAATCCGCCGCCCCTGCTGGAGAACTGGAACGCTGGAATATCGACGCATTCTCCTCACCCCGGCGAAGCCTGCCCGACCCGATCCACTCTGGGCTGACCCGTAAGCGGCCCAACCGCTTGTCGTGGGGACGGGATCCCAAAGCAGCACCATCCCTTTTGTCCTTTCCATCACAGAAATCATGGAATCGGCCGGCGGCCCTGGCCAACCTGCGCGAGGTGCCTGCCGCGGCCGAGCCGGAGCCGAGCATGCCTTTGCGGCGCCCCCGGGGGTGGATCGATGGCTGGCGTGAGTAGCCGGGGCCGATCCCGGCCGGGGCGAGGCCCCGTGAAGCGCCAGAATCCGGCCCCGATCCGCCGATCCTCGCGACCATTTAATCCACTGTAAACAATGCATTTACCTGGTCGATTTGCCTTCCCATTCTGCGTAGAAAGCTCGTCACTGTCAGTGCGACGGGCACGGGGCCCGGCGCCCCGAAAGGAGTACTTCATGGCATCCAACCATGACCGACCCGCCCGGCTCCGCTTCAGCGACGGGATGGAGTTCGACCTCAGCGGCCACCTGCGGGTCGTCCACCGGCGCGACGGCTGGTACGTCGTCGGCTGCGGAATGCTCATCCCGGTCGCCGATCGCGAAGAAGGCGACCGCACGGTCGCCCAGATGACGAACGAAGGAGGCAGCGACGATGCGCTACGGACCTGATGACAAGCTCTGGGTCGTGGTCGACCCGAAGCCCCACAGCACGCTCGAGGACCTCGTGTTCGAGGCCTCGTTGCGCGACCTCGATCTGCAATTCAAAGGCGGACTGCAGATCGACGAGAACCCGACCCTGTTCACCGACCGGCAGGAGGCGCGGCTCGAAGCCTACGGACGGCTGACCGCCATGCGGGCTAGCCAAGCCATCCTGCGCGCCGGCCGCGAGAACCCGGACACCCGCATCGACCGCGTCGAGGTCTATGGCGTAGACGGAGAGCTGGTGTTCGCGGCGGACATCCCGCAGGAGGTTGACTGACATGGCGAAGAACGCGACGCCGCGATTCGGCCTGAAGGCCCATCAGGTGTTCTGGAACGAGCGGGGCAGCATCGTCTGCGCCTGTTGCCACATCCCGTACCCCGGGTCCGACACCTGGATCTGGGAGCGATGGGAAGAGATCACGCCCGCTGACATGGCGGAGATCGACCGCCAGGGCGGGCGCGTGGCGTGCGAGGGCTGCGGCAAGGAGCCCGGCCGGATCGTGCGTCTGGACCCGAGCGAGAGGACCAAACGATGAACAAGACCACCAAGAAGACCACGAGGGCACGCAAGCCCGCCGCCGAGAAGGCGAGCACCAAGACCGCCGAGGCCAAGGCCCCGCGCGAGGAGCTCTGCGTGTTCGCGTTCCGGCTGACCGAGGCCGAGCGCGACGCCATCCATAAGGCAGCCGGGCCGGGGAAGGCCTCCAAGTTCGCACGCAGCCTGCTGGTGGCCGCGGCGACGAAGGACGAGGCCGCGGTCCAGGCGATCATGAAGGAGGTTCAGACCGGAGCCTAACTCGCTGGCATCAGCCTAGCACCGACAACCTCTCGGCGCCCCAAGGGGTCGCTGGCTTTCATTTCTCATCCGACCCTGAGTCGATCGCGTTGGCTATCGAAGGGCGCTGAAACCTCGAGCCCCGCTCCTCCAAATGCCGCACAGAATTCACAGAATTCCCCACCACGGGTGATGGTCCTGATTTCTGTGAATTCTGTGCATTCTGTGCAGCATCGCGCCACCGCCAAGCCCGCGCCCGGCATGCATCCGAACAGAACATCTTCGGCAGACCGGAGCGCTTCTTCTGGCGTCCGAACTGTCGCCAGCATCGACCGTATATCGGCCCCAGAGAGTTCGCGGATTTCATCATGCGATTCCCCTGTATGGACTTAGAAGGTCAGCACCTTGTCGCTCTCGATGACCCACTGAGCCAGTTCCGGCATCGTCGACTTCTCTGCGCCATCGAAGTACGGATGGTTCTTGTAGATGCCGCAGCGCGCCATGCACGTTCCGCAAACCTTGACCGGCACACCCTTGGCGATGAGATCCTTGAGCATCTGCGACAGGTCCTGGTCGTACTCCGCCGGCGGCTTGCAGACGTCGCGGGCCATGTCCACGGAATCGTTCATCAGGAAGATCCGGACCTCCTGGCCCGCATCCAACAGCTTCTCCGCCAGCCGGAGGCCATTCCAGGTCACGTCCGTGCTGTCGTAGGGTTCACGGTTGAAGATGATCAGGTTCTTCACGAGGTCCTCCTTGGAAACGGCGTCCAGCAGAATAGTCAGGGCTTGTCCGAATCAGCTACCCGTGCCATTATATTAGTGGAGGCTAATATGTCCAGCTTTTCCGATCTCGCAAAGAAGCTGAAGGTGCTGTCGGTCGCATCGCGGCTGCAGATCCTCCAGTTGCTGCGGAACCGAGCTCTGTGCGTCGGAGCGATCGCGGCTCAACTGGACGTGACCCAGGGCGCGGTGTCCCAGCACCTGCGCGTGCTGCGCGAGGCCGGCCTGGTCGTCTCCGAAAAGCAGGGCTTCCACGTCCATTACCGATTGAATGAGACGGCAATGGAGGAGTGGCGTGGGATCATCTGCGATCTGTTGACCCTCGACCCCGAATGCCACCCGCAGGATAGGAAGGCGAACGGTCCGTCATGCAGGAACCGATCATCGAAGCAAGTGGGTTGACCAAGCGGTTCGGCGACGTGCAGGCCGTCGCCGGCGTCGATTTCGACGTGGCCCGTGGCGAACTGTTCGGGTTCCTCGGCCCCAACGGCGCAGGCAAGACAACGACCATCAACCTGCTGATCGGCCTGGCCCGCCCCGACCGGGGGACGATCCGGATCGCCGGTATCGATTGCTCGCGCAATCCCAAGGCCGCCCAGCACCTGCTGGGCGTGGTGCCGGACGAGAGCAATCTCTACCCCGAGCTGACGGGCTTCGAGAACCTGTGCTTCTGCGGCTCCCTCTACGGCCTCGGCAGACGGGACCGAGAGGAGCGGTCCCGTGCATTGCTGGACCGCTTCGGTCTGGCGGACGCCGCCGGTCGCAAGTTCTCGGGCTACTCCAAGGGCATGAAGCGCAAGCTGACCATCGCCGCAGGCATCATCCACGGGCCGCAGATCCTGTTCCTGGACGAACCGACCACCGGCATCGATGTGGCGAGCGCGCGCCAGATCCGCCAGCTGCTCGCCGAGTTGAACGCCGACGGAACGACGGTCTTCCTGACCACGCACTACATCGAGGAGGCCGAGCGTCTGTGCGGACGGATCGCCTTCATCGTAGGCGGCCGGATCGTCCGCATCGACGACGTCCGCACGCTGATGCAACTCGCCGAAGGCCGGCACGGCGTCCAGGTCGCGCTCGCCGCCGGGGCTGCCGAGATGTGTCCACAGATCGAGGCGCAGTTCCCGGATCTCGAGTGCCGGGCCGTCAGCGGCGACGCGATCCGTATCGAATCGCCGGTTCCGATCCAGGTCGGCCCGTTGGTGCGCCTGTTGGAGGACCGGGGAGCCGAAGTGTACGAAGCCCGCCGCATCAGTCCCTCGCTCGAGGATGTCTTCGTCCGTATCACGGGGATCGCCCTCGATGAGATGAAACGCGACAAGGAGAAGAAGATGTCGAAGCTGAATGGCGGTTCCCCGTCGTGAGTCGACTCGCCATGATCGGACTGGCCGTTCAGGGCATCCTGGCCAAGGACATCAGGACCTACTACCTCAAGCCGCCCAACGTCAGCTGGGGCCTGATCTTCCCGTTCGCCTGGGCGGGGATGTTCTTCGTCCGCTCGGGAACGGGGCTCGACAGCGCCCTGGCGTTGCTGCCGGGCGTGATGGCGGTCTCGGTCCTGTTCGGGACGACAAGCCTGCTGTCGGTGACGGTGACCTTCGAGAAGAAGGGCCGCTCGTTCGAGCGGTTGCTGCTGGCGCCGATTTCCCTGGAGATGCTGATGCTGGCCAAGACCAGCGGCGCGATCCTGTTCGGCGTCGCGAACGCCTTCGTGCCGGTCCTCATGGCGGCGTTCCTGGTCGATCTGTCCGGATTGGACTGGGCCGTCCTCGTCCCAGCGGTGGTGCTGATCGCCGTCAGTTCGACTTTCCTGGGTCTTTTCATCGCCGTCTCGGTCAGCGAGGTGTTCGAGGCGCAGACCTTCTCGAACTTCTTCCGCTTCCCGATGCTGTTCCTGTGCGGGCTGTTCTTCCCCGTCGAGCAGTTGCCCGTCTGGCTGCGACCGCTGTCGTACGTGCTGCCGTTGACCTACGGTGCGGACCTGTTGCACATGTCGATCCTGGGCGCCGGGCGTTTTTCGCCGGCCATCGATTTCGCCGTTCTCGCCTTCTTCTGCGCAGGCTTGTTCGCGTTGAGCCTGCACAACATCCGAAGGAAATGGATCGTGTAGTCCACGGGTGGCTGGCCCGCCGGGCCGAGACCGTCAAGACGGTCGCGGAACACGTCCGGGTGCGGCAGTTCCAGAACTAACCGCCGAGCCGGTCGCGGCGCCTCCCCCGCGCCGCGGCTGGCGATTTCTGCTCGTACTCGGCGCCATGGGTCGCCGTCTCAGACCTTGTTCAAGACATAAACTTCGGTGCCAACAGCAGGATGGACGGTGTCGAGTCTGATCAACTTCGACGCTCTGCCCGGATCCGCCATCAGTTCGAAAGACCTTCCTAACCCTGCCGCAGGGTTGTCGTGGCAATGAGACCCACTCTAATCTAGACCTTTTTGTCTCTTTTACCGTCAGGAACTCCATTGTCTTTATCAGATAACAAGTTATTTACCTGGATATAGTTATCCACTTTTACAAGTGGAGGCTCCGGTACAACTCCGAAACAAGCCAGTTGCTTCGATCGGCAGAGAGGCTTGAATCGAATCTCCCACTGTTCCAATATGTTTCCATTGCCTTAGGGACTGGACCGAAATTCCGGACGAACAGGAAGCAGGGAGAATAACGATGAAACGATCGCGGATCGCGGTGGCCTGCCTGGCGGCTCTTCTGGCCCTGGCGGGCTGCAAGGGCGGCGAAAAGGTCCCCGCAGACGACAAGGCCGCAGCGGCCAATCTCAACGACGGGCCTAAGGCCGCAGAGACCATTAAGCCCGATGCGGGGCTGGCCGCCTGGGGCCAGCAACTCTTCCAGAGCAAGGCCTGCGTCACCTGCCACGCCGTCGGCGAGCGCAAGCAGGGACCGGATCTGGCCGGCGTCGCCGAACGCCGCACCGAGCGCTGGATGAAACGCCAGATCATGGATCCCGAGTGGATGCTGAAAAACGATCCCATCGCCCGTGAACTGATGGCGGAATACGCCCTGCAGATGGCGAACCAGCAGGTGAAGGAAGCCGAGGCCAACGCCCTGATCCAGTACCTGCTGAAAGAGACCCTCGCCGGGCGCTGACGCTCGGACCGCACTGCCCCCAACCGAAGGAGAAGACGATGCGACGATACGTGCGAACGCGCCCGGCCCTCGCCCTGACCGTGGTCGCTGCGGCAATCGCGTTGCTGGTGAGCGCCTGCGGCGGCGGCGGCCAGCAGTCCAGTTCCACCGGCGACGCCGCCCAGCGGGTCTACGTCGCCCCCGGCGAATACGACGACTATTTCGCCTTCCTCTCGGGCGGGCACTCCGGCCAGGTGTTCGTCTACGGCCTGCCGAGCGGGCGCCACCTGAACACGATCCCCGTGTTCACCCCGGAGTCCGCCAGCGGCTGGGGCTTCGACGAGGACTCGAAGGCCATGCTGGGAGGATTCCTGTGGGGTGACGCCCACCACCCGGGCCTGTCGGAAACCGACGGCGACTACGACGGTCGCTGGCTCTTCATCAACGACATGGCCAACGCCCGCATCGCCCGCATCGACCTGGATGTCTTCAAGACGAAGCAGATCATCGGGCCCCTGCCCAACGTGTCGGCCAACCACGCCTCCACATTCGTGACCGAGAACACCGAATACGTGTTCGCCGCCAGCCGCTTCTCGGCGCCGGTGCCGAACACCTACCAATCCATCGCCGACTACAAGAACAAGTTCAACGGGGTGATCGCCGCGGTGGCCATCGGTGACGACGGCACCATGAACCTGGATTTCGAGGTGCTGACCCCGCCCTTCCACTGGGACAAGTCGGACGCCGGCAAGGGCCCCAGCCACGGCTGGGTCTTCTTCTCGTGCTACAACTCCGAGCAGGCCTACACCAAGCTCGAGGTCAACGCCAGCCAGAACGAACGCGACTTCATCGCGGCCCTGGACTGGCGCAAGGGACGCGAGGCCGTGGCCGCGGGCAAGTTCAAGATGGTCGACGGCGCCAAGGTCATCGACCCGGCCGACGTGCCCGGCCTGATGTATCTGCTGCCGACCCCCAAGTCGCCCCACGGCGTGGACATCGACCCCTCCGGCACCCGCATCATCGGCAACGGCAAACTGGCCGCGGTGACGGTGGTCCACAGCTTCGAAAAGTTCCAGGCGGCCGTCGCCGAGGAGGACTTCATCGGCGAGTACGGCGGCATCCCCGTCCTGCGCTACGAGGCCACGCGCGTGGCCGAGGTCCCGGTGGGACTGGGCCCGCTGCACACGCAGTTCGACGGGAAAGGCTTCGCCTACACCAGCCTGTTCCTGGACAGCCAGGTGGCCAAGTGGAGCCTGGACACCTACGAGGTAATCGACAAGGTGGATGTCCACTACTCGGTCGGCCACCTGGCTGCCAGCGAGGGCGACACCAAGCATCCCACGGGCGAATGGCTGCTGTCTTTGAACAAGATCTCGAAGGACCGTTACCTGCCCATGGGACCCACGCACCCGGAGGGCGCCCAGCTCATCGACCTTACCCGGCCGACGATGGAACTGATCCTGGACATCCCCACGTACATGGAGCCCCACTACGGCCAGATCATCAAGGCCGACAAGGTGATCCCGCGGGTCAAGACGATCTTTCCCATCGAGGAGAATCACCACGCGCAGCGAGTGCTGAACGAGTCGGAAACCGGAATCACTCGAGATGGCAAGGACGTGCACGTGAAGATGGTGGCCGTGCGTACGCACTTCTACCCGGACACCCTGACCGTCGACCTGGGCGAGACGGTGTACTTCCACGTCACGAACGTCGAACAGGACCGGGACATCGCCCACGGGTTCGGCATCCTGCGCAGCAACGTCGATTTCCAGATCGAACCGGGAGAGACCAAGACTGCGAAGTTCACTCCCGACAAGCCAGGCATCTACCCGTTCTATTGCTCGAACTTCTGCTCGGCGTTGCACCAGGAGATGCAAGGCTATCTGGCGGTTCGGCCACCCGGCGGGAGGTAGCGGCATGGCCCTGCGCACGAGCGGGAGCGGCGGGTCAGGGGCGGCGATCGGCGCCGCCTCGACCGTGCGACGACTGATGACCTACGCCGTCGGGAAGCTGCCGGTCTGGCAGCGCCTGACCGTGGGCGCGGTCGCGGTCGCGCTCCTGCCCGTGATGTTCTGGCCGGTGCTGCCGGTCTGGCGAATCCACATGGTGGCGCCCCAGTACCGCGAGGGACTGGAGATGCGCATCCACGTCGACGACGTGAAGGGCGACCTCCGGAACATCAACATCCTGAACCACTACATCGGCATGAAGGAGATCTCGGCGGAGAACTTTCCCGAGTTCTCGTACCTGCCGCGCGCGATCACCGTCTTCGGCTTCGTGGCCCTGATGGCTGCGGTGGCGAACCGACGCTGGCTGGCGTTCCTCGGCTGGCTGGGCTTCGCCGTATTCGGGACCGTGATGATGCTGCACTTCGCCGCCTGGATGAACGACTACGGCACGAATCTGGATCCCAAGGCGGCGCTGGACTTCGGGGCGTTCACGCCGCCGATGCTCGGTACGAAGGTGCGCGGCAATTTCGTCGTCAGTTCCTGGCCCCACGTCGGCGGCGTGATCCTCGTGTTGGCCGGGCTGCTGGGGCCGGTGCTGGCCGCAGCGGATCTGTGGCTCCTGCGCCGGCGCCGTGGAGCGCAGGGTGCCGGCCAGGCCGCCCTGGTTCTCGCGCTCGTAGCCGCCGCAGCCGGGGCCCTGCCCGCCCGGGCGACCGATTTCGTGGACTACCGCCAGGGGCCGTCGCCCAGCACGCTGCAACCGCTGGTGGCAGCCGCCGCACCCGGCGACACCCTGCGACTGCCGGCGGGCGTACACCCGGGTCAACTGGTGATTGATCGGCCTTTGCTCCTGCTCGGCGGGCCTGACGCCGTGCTCGACGGTCAGAGCCGCGGTACGGTGGTGGTGGTCAAGGCGCCGGGCACGGTCTTGCAGGGATTCTCCGTGCGCAACAGCGGCTACGACCTGCTGCTGGACGACGCCGCGGTCCTGCTGGACGAGGCCGACCACGTGCTCGTCGATGGTCTGGAGATCCGGGACGCGAACCATGGTGTCTACGTGCGCAACGCTGCCCATCCGGTGATCCGCGGTTGCCGTCTGGTCGGCCGTCGCGGCACGGTCCACGAGGAGAACCACGGCAACGGCATCCATATCTGGCACGCGGTCCAGGCCCGCATCGAGGGCAACGACGTGTCCGCCCATCGCGACGGCATCTACCTGTCCTTTGCCGACAGCGCCACGGTCACGGGCAATCTCTTCCACGGCCAGGACCGTTTCGGGCTGCACTCCATGTACAGCCAGCGCAACGTGATCACCCGGAACCTATTCACGGCGAACACCGCAGGCACGGCGCTGATGTTCAGCAACCGCATGCTGATGGAAGGAAACCTCTTCGCCCACAACCGGGGCCACCGCACCTACGGCCTGCTGCTGCGCGACTGCAGCGATTCGCGCTTCGTGCACAACCGGCTGGTCGACAACACCATCGGCCTGTTCCTGGACGGCTCGAACCGCAACGTCTTCACGGAGAACACCATCAGCGAATCGGGCTGGGGCGTGATCGCCTACAGCTCGTCCGAGGACAACGAATTCACCAGGAACAACTTCCTGGACAACGACTACCAGGTCTCCCTGGACATGCGGCGCACCCGCAACCGCCTGCACCGGGACGGCGTGGGCAACCACTGGAGCGACGCCCGTCCATATGACCTGGACGGCGACGGTCTGGGCGACGCGCCCCACCAGCCGGTGGGGTTCTTCGCGTTCGTCAGCAAGCAATTCCCCGATCTGACGGTGTTCGCCGGCTCGCCAGCGGTGGTGGCGCTGGACATGGCCCAGCGCTCATTGCCGGCCCTGCAGCTGACCGAGATGACAGACCCGCACCCGCTGCCTCAGCCGGTGCCCGTTCCGCCCTATCACGGTCCCCGGATGCCAGGGCCCGCGCCGGCTGCCGGCCGCCAGCGACTGCCCCTGGCTGTGGCGTCGCTGGCAACCGCCGGCGTGGGACTCGCGGTGCTGCGGAGGCGCCGATGATCCAAGCTTCTGGCCTGAAGAAACGGTACGGTCAGGTGCAGGCCCTTCGGGGCGTGGACTTCACGGTGGCGCGCGGAGAGACCTTCGGCATCATCGGACCCAACGGCGCCGGCAAGACCACGTTGCTGAAGGTGATCCTGGGCCTGGTGCGCCCGGACACCGGAACGGTCGCTATCGACGGCGTGGAGCTATCGCGGGAGCCGGTACGGCTGCGCCGCGCCGTGGGCTATGTCCCCCAGCGGGACGGCTTCGACGAGGAATCCACCGGCCGCGAGGCCTTGGGTTTCCTGGCGAGCCTGCGCGGAGTCTCGGCGACCGAGGTTGTCGACCGGGCCCGCACCGTGGGCATGGAAGAACTGCTGGATCGGCGAGTGGGGACCCTCTCGGGCGGCCAGCGTCAGCGGCTGAGCGTGGCGGCGGCCCTGCTGGGCGATCCGCCGGTCATGCTACTGGACGAGCCCACGGCTAGCCTGGACCCCCGGGCCACCGCGGCATTCCGCGCCTTGGTTGCCGGGCTGGCGGCGGCAGGACGGACGATCGTATTGTGCTCCCACCTGCTGGACGACGTGGAGCGGCTCTGCGGGCGCGTTCTGGTGCTGCTGGACGGCAGGGTCGCGACGATCGAGACGGTGGACCGAACCGGTGCGCCGCCGCCGCGCGCGGGCTTGGAGGCCCGTTTCCTGGCGGCGGTCGGAACGGAGGAGGACGAAGGTAATGACGATTCCTAGACGCGGGAAGATCCTGATAATTCTGGCAGCCCTGATCTCTGCTGCCGTCCTGGCCGGATGCGGTAACGGGTCCGCCGAGGGCCCGCCCGATCTGACGGCCGGCGACCGGCGCTGCGCCGCCTGCGGCATGGCCGTGGCCGACCCGAAGTTCGCCGCGGCCATCCGCACCACAGACGGCGAGGTCGAGGCCTACGACGCCATCGAATGCCTGTTGCGCGACCTGCGCTCGCGGACGGGCGCCCGCGCGCCCGCCGAGACCTGGCTGGCCGACCTACCCACGGGCGCGCTTCAGCCGGCCGCCCGGATGACCGTCGTGCTGGCCGACTTCCCCTCGCCCATGGGGGGCGGCTACGCGGCCTTCCTGTCGCCGCAGGCCGCAGCGGACGAGGCGCAGCGCCGATCCGGCGTCGACGGGCCGCTGGCGCAGTTCGTCGACGGCACCCTGCGCCGCCCCGGGAGCGGGGAATGAAGCGCCTGGGCCTCGTGGCCGTGGTGATTGTTGCGGCGACCGCCGCGCTTGCGCTACTCGGCGACCGCCTGTCGGGCCGCGAAGAGGCACCGCCGCCACCTGCACCGCCGTCCGTCCATCGCGCGGAGATCGAGTTGACGGCCACAGGCATGGTTCCTCCCAAGCTGCGCGTACCAAAGGACCACGAGTTGCGCCTGCTGGTGCGCGCCGCACCCGACGCTCCGGAGGGTGTGCTGACCGTCAGCGGCTACACCGACCTGGCCGCAGGCGTGGGTATCGGCCCGGGCCTGGCGCGGGAGATCATCTTCGTGTGCGGACGTCCGGGCGACGACTTCGCCTTCGTGCTGGGCGGCCGCACCGTCGGCCGCTTGGAAGTCACCGGCAGCCATCTTGAGGAGGGCCACGAGTGAACGGCTGCCTGATCATGGCCCGCGAGAGTCTGCGCCGGGTGGCCGCCGCCCGGGCGATCCTGCTCTTCGCCGTGCTCTTCGCCGCCATGGCCGTGGGGCTCAGCTACTTCGGCTTGGCCGGCCAGCGTGCGGCGGGCTTCCAGGGCTTCGCCCGCCTGACCGCGAGCCTGCTCAACCTGACGGTGTACGTGGTGCCGCTGATGGCCCTCATGGTGGGCACCACCCAGGTGGCCGGGCGCCTGCATCAGCTTTCGGTGGTCCTGGCCCAACCGGTCGGACGGACGGCCGTACTGGTGGGCAGCTACCTGGGCGTGGCGACCGCTCTGTCGGCGTCGCTGGTCATCGGCCTCGGAGCGGCGGGACTGCTGGTGGCGCTGCAGGCCGGGTCGGTGTCGCTCGGGGCGTTCGCGGTCCTGGTGGGCACCGCCCTGGCCCTCCTGCTGGCCTTCCTGGCGCTGGCCTACCTGCTGGGGGTCGTGTTCCTGGATCGCCTCCGCGCCATGGGGGCCGCGGTGGTCCTCTGGTTCCTGTCGGTCGTGGGTTACGACCTCGCGGTGATCGGACTGAGTTCGCTGCTCAAGGGCGTGGCCCTCAAGTCGGTGCTGCTGCCGGCTATTCTCCTGAATCCGATCGATCTCGGCCGCGTCGTGGTGACCCTGGCCGGCGGTCGCGGGGCCCTCTTCGGACCGGCGGGAGCGACGCTGGTCGACGTGTTCGGCCGCCCGGCCGGAGCCGTCCTCGCCGTCGCGATGATGGTCCTGCATGCGGTCGTGCCCCTGGCCGCGGCGGTGCTGGTGTTCCGGCGGCGGGATCTGTAGAAGGCCGGTCACAACTCCTGGCAAGGTCAGCTGTCTTCGCTGACAGAAGTGCCCGAGAACTCGGCCTCTTGCCGTCGGCGTCGACATGATCGCGATCCGCTACCGCGAAGCCTACGGTAAACAACGCCCTACGCAGGTCGTCGTGATTTTTCGTATAGAGAATCCAGCACATCATACAGGACCGGGATGACCACCATGGTCAGCATCGTGCCCGCGGCCAGGCCTCCCATCACCGCGACCGCCAACGGGGAGAACCTCTCGGCGCCCAGGGCCCATTCCATGGCCAGGGGGGTCATGCCGACGATCGTCGACAGCGAGGTCATCATGATCGGCCGGAAGCGCGTGCGCAGGGAGTCCAGCAGGGCCTCGGCTCGGGGCGCGCCCGCCTCCCGCCGCTGCCGCGTGAAGTCGATGAGGATGATCGAATTGTTGACGACGATGCCGACCAGCATGATCAGCCCGATCATCACCGGCATACTCACCGGCATGCCGGCCAGGAAGAGGCCGCCGGCGGCGCCGATGAGCGTCAGTGGGATGGCAGCCATCACGGTGACCGGGTGCAGGAAGGACCGGAACTGCGCCAGCAGGACAAGGTAGATGGCCAGCATGGCGATGCCCAGCGCGCCCAGCAGCTCGTCCCTGGCCTCCTTCATGTCCGCGTCCTCCCCCGCCAGGCCGACCCGGTATCCCGCCGGCACCGTCAGGCGGGTCAAAGCCTGCTGGACGTCGGCCGTCACGAAGTTCAGGGGACGGCCCTGGTGCAGGGCCCTGATCTCCAGGGTCGGCAACAGGTTCTCCCGCGTCACCAGGCCCTGGATCACCTGTTCGCTCCCCGACGCCAGGGAGCCCAGGCGTACGGGCGCGTCCTTCCCCGGGGAATCCAGCCGCACGTCGAAGGCATCGTCGCGGTTCGCCCGGTGCTCGGCCCGGTACCTCACGTTGATGGGGGTCTGCACCCCCAGGGGCTCCCGCAGCACCCCGGCGGGGATCCCGTCCAGCGCGGCACGCATTTCGAAGGCCGTCGCCGCCGGCGTCAGTCCCGCTTCCCGGGCCCGCTCCGGATTCACGCTGACCACCATGCTGAGCTGGTCCCTCCGCCAGCTGCGGTACGGATTGGTCACTCCCGGCACGGTCGACACCACCGTGAGCAGGCTGTCGCCCAGCGCGTCCAGGATCAGGGGATCCTCCCCCTGCAAACGCACGACGATCGACGCGGGTGTCGTGGCCTTCGCCGTGCTGCCGGATTCGCGGACCACGAGATTGCGGATCCCGGGCACTTCCGCCAGCTTCCCGCGCAGGCGATCCTGGATCTCCCATACGGTTTCGTCCCGTTCGGTGCGGGGGGACCAGGTCACGGAGAGGAACGCCTGGGTCGGGCCCTGCACACCGCCGCCGCCGAACGAGTGCATGCCCGGCTCAAAGCCCATCTGGGTGGAAAGCTGCAGGAGGTCTGGTTCAGCCAAAACGATCCGCTCGACGGCGCGCACCACACGCTCGGTCTCGTCCAGGGAGGATCCCGACGGCGTCTCGACGGTGACGAAACTGGCCCCGCCGTCCATCTTGGGCAACAATTCCATGCCGCTGATGCGCAGGACAACCAATCCTCCGCCGAACAGCAGGACCGCCGACACCAACACCAGCGCGCGGCGGCGTAGGGACGCCCTCAGGACGGCGACGTACCCGTCCCGCAGCTTGTCCATCATGCGGTTCCACGGGCCGGCGAGCTTGGCGGCGAACTCCTCGGAACGGCCCCCGCCTTCCCCCACAATGGCCGACAGGATCGGCACCAGCAACAGGGCGACCACCAATGAAGAGAGGAAAGCGATGATCATGGTCGCCGCCAGCGGACCGAACGTCTTGCCGATGAATCCGTACAGGAACAGCAGGGGGACCAGCACGACCAGGGTCGTCAGGTTGCCGGCGATCACCGCGAACTGGATCTCCTCAGCCCCGGCCCGGGCCGCGGCCAGCGGGGACAGGCCGTCTTCGACTTGGCGGCGGGTGATGTTCTCCAGCATGACCACCGAACCGTCGACGACCATGCCCACGGCCAGGATGATCGCCGTCAGGGTGACCATGTCCACCTGGATGCCCAGCAGCAGCATCACCGCGAAGGTGAGCAGGAAGGACATGGGCATGGAGACGGCCACGACCAGCCCGCGCCGCCAGCTGCCGAGGAACAGGAAGATCACCAGAGCGGCCAGCAGCAACGCCTGCCAGACGCTGCCCAGCATGTTGCTGACGACCTGGCGGGTGAACGAGGCGGATTCCTCGGCCTCGCTGAACACGACGTCCGGATACTGCGCCGCCAGTTCGGCCAAGCGGGCGCGGGCGGCCTCCACGACCGCGATTGTGTTGGCGTCGTCCTGCTTGAAGACCTGCAGGGCGATGGCCGGCTCGCCACCGACGTGGAAGCGAGAGAGGTCCTCGGCGCCGCCGACGACGATGTCGGCCACATCTCCGACCTTCAGTTGCCGGCCATCGACGACCGGCAGCGGCACCGCCGCCAGGCCGCCGGGATGATCCGGCTGGCCGTCGACGCGGAATCCGTACTGCGTGCCGCCGCTGCGGATCTGTCCGGCCGGAAGGCTCACGTTGTGGTCCTGCAGCGCCGCCGCCACCTGTCCGATGGTCAGGCGGTAGGCCTCCAGGGCCGTCCGGTCCACCTGGACCGAGATCTCCGGTTCATGGCCGCCGAACACGTCGACTACGGCCACGCCCGGCACGCGCTGGATCTCGGGGGCCAGGACGTCCTCGGCCAGGCGCCGGACCGACACCAGGTCCTCGCCCCGGGCGCCTACGGTCAGGACCGGCCGGTCGCTGGTGGAGAATTTCAGGACCAGGGGATCGGCGATACCCGCCGGCAGTCCGGCCCGGATGCGGGTCAATGCGTTCTGGACATCGATGGCCGCCAGATCGACCGAAACTCCGTACCGGAACTCGACCTCCACCAGGGACAAGCCGTCCTGGGATGTCGAAGCCACACGAGCCACTCCCTCCAACGAAGCACACTCTGTCTCGATGGACTCCGATACCAGGTCCGCCACATCGGCGGCCGTCGCCCCCGGGTACGAGGTCAGGACGTTCACCAGGGGCGGCGCCGTGTCGGGAAACAGCTGGATCGGCAACGCGAAGTAGGCCAGGGTTCCGAACAGCAGCACTCCCAGCGAGAGGGCGTAGACGGTGTGGCGATTGTCTAGGGCGAATCCCGGCAGGCTCACGATCCGGCCTCCTCACTGACGGAGAAGACCGCGGCGCCGTCGCTCAAGCGGTCGAGGTTGGTGACGGCGACCAATGCACCCCGCGGAGGCGCGGGTGTAATGGAGACCCATCCGTCCACTTCGAGCCCAGTGGCGACCTCCCAGCGCCGGGAAACTCCTTCCTCGACCAGGAATACCCACCTGCTTTCACCCCGGCCCGCGATCGCCCGCGAGGGGACCGCCGCCCCGGCGGTGCTCTCCTCCAGAATGAAGCGGACGGACACCGGCTCTCCGGGCCGCCAATCCGTTCCTGCGCCCGTTGGCACGGGGAGAGTGACGAAAAATGTGCGGCTCTGGCCGGTGGCCGAAGGGGCTACCTCTTCTACCACCGTCGCGATGGTCTCCAACCCCGGACCGGCCAGGAAAGCCGGGATGCCCACTGTGATGCCTGTGCGCACGTCTTCAGCCACGACCGGCACCTGCACCTCGATGTCGGTGCTACCCAACAGGACCAGCGGCTGACCAGGCAGTACGTGCTGGCCCGCTTCCACCCTCCACTCCAGGACGGTGCCAGCAAACGGAGATCGTTCACGGGTCCAGCCCAGTCGGGCCTCGGCTTCAGCCAGGGCAGCTACGGCAGCCGTCGCTGCGCGTTCGCTGGCCGCCAGCTGGTCCCCGGGCACCGCCCCCTTTGCGGCCAGGCTGACATCCTCGTCCCTCCGGCGCGTCCAGTAGTCGCGATCGGCGCGCAGCCGGGCCACGGTTGCCTCCAGATCGGGCGCATGGAGGGTCGTCAACTCCCGACCCTCGGCAACGGATTCGCCTTCCTCCACCCTCAAGGAAGCCACGGTTCCCTGTATCCGGGCAGCTAGCAGGACCTGCCGTGCAGGCGCGACGGTTCCCAGATAGTCGAGCGTTCGTTTCAGGGGAGTCGTGCGAACCGGGGCGACGCGAACCGCTACCAGCGGCGTCTTTGGTACCGCGGAATCCCGCTTACAGCCCGGTAGGAACGCCGCCATCAAGATCACCCCGGCCACGGCGAGCGCTCCGCCGGCCATGCTCAAAACTCTCATTGTCATCATTCACCTTCCACAAGGTCCAGTGCGAGTGCGGGGGTCAGCGTCCCGGCCGACCTATGGAACTCGATCCGTGCAAGTCGGACATCGTTGCGCAGGCCGGCTGAGCGCATATTCAAGGCCAGCAGTTCGTTCTCGTCCGCCAGGAGCGTCGACAGGGGCAATCGGCCGGCTTCGTACAGTTCCACTTGGGCGTCCACCGCCCTGGCCTTGGCCCCCGCGCTCGCCAGGATCAGACCTAGCTGGCCCTCTGCCGAATGCCAGCGCTGAGTTGCCACCTCCATCCCAATAGCCGTTTCCTGCCGTACAGCGGCCAGCCGGCGGTCAGCGGCCAGCTGGGTTGCTTGCGCACCCTGGGAGGAAGCTTTCAGGCCGCCTCCGGTGTATAAAGGCATCCTGACCGCGAGGCCCACGGCCCATTCCTCCTTGAATTCGAGAGCATCGCCCGCCCGCGACCGCAGCGATCCGAAGCCCGACAGTTCCGGCCAGGCTGCCCGCCTGGCCGCTTCGGCAGAAGCACGGCTCTGGCGAAGCCTAGCTTCGGCCTCCCGTATCGCCGGGGACGAGCTATCCTCGAGGTCGGCGGTTGGCCCTGTCGAGGCCGGTCGCGGCTCCGATTTCGGGTAAACGGGAACCTCCCTGCCTAACCAGCCCGCAAGACGCCATGCGACCTCACACAAGGCCGATTCCAGGGCCAGACTGTCGGCCCGCGCCCCGTCCAGGGAGGAATCCAACAGGGAGAGATCGCCGGGCGCCGCCCGGCCGGCGCTCACGAGATCGGCGGTTTCCTCGCGTCGGACCTCGAGAGCAGCGACGCGTCCCCTGATTAGTTCAAGGTTGTCTTCGAGCTTGCGGGCCCGGATGAAGAGGTCCGAAACCGCAGCGATGGTCGCTTGCCGGACCCGGTCGAGATCCGCCGACGCGGCGTCGGCCCCAGCCCTTGCCGCCATGAGACCGGCCCGGCGTCGGCCCCCGTCGAACAGGGGCATTTGCAGGGACAGAGACCCTTCGTAGATGTCATCGTCGAGGGGGGGGAACACC
>Ga0116152_10001446_pt1 | contig 19483 bp, 22 predicted proteins | sample AD_UKC119_MetaG_FD_89894 | JGI IMG/M metagenome (GOLD analysis project Ga0116152, IMG submission 89894) | Active sludge microbial communities of municipal wastewater-treating anaerobic digesters from Hong Kong - AD_UKC119_MetaG | ecosystem: Engineered > Bioreactor > Anaerobic > Digestate...
AAGGGATTCAGCACCGAGATGGGTATCGAGATCGCGTCGATCGGCATCCAGGTCCACGGTGGCATGGGCTATATCGAGGAAACGGGTGCGGCGCAGACCTTGCGGGACGTGCGGATCACCACCATTTACGAAGGGACGACCGCCATCCAGTCGAATGATCTGATCGGTCGCAAGGTGGGCCGCGACCGGGGCGGGGCGATGTTCGCGTTGCTCGATGAGATGAAGAAGGAACTGGACTCTGCCAAGCCCGGCGAGCCAGCGGCGGCGACTGCCAAGGCCGCGGCGCTGGAAGGCGCGGCGCACCTGCGTGCATCCACCGAGTCCTTGCTGCAAGCGCTGGCGACCTCGCCCGATCGAGCCATGGCGGTGTCGGTGCCCTATCTCAAGCTGTGCGGCACGGTGATCGGCGGGTGGTTGTTAGCCAAGTCGGCGGCCGTGGCAGCGGACAAGCTCGCAGCCAAGAGCGCCGACAGCAGCTTCTACAGTGCCAAGCTGCGTACGGCGCACTTCTATGCCGAACAAGTGTTGCCGACCGCGGGTGCATTGGCGCGCATCGTGCAGTCTGGCGCGGGCAGCGTGGTCGAGACGGACGCGGAACACATTTAGGTAGGCACGAGCATCATGAAACGACGGGAATTCCTGGCGGCTGCGGCGACGATGACAGCGGCAGCGCACGCGACGATCGCGAGCGCGCATATCGGCGGGCACCTCGATGACGAGGGCAAGGACATGATCACGCGCAAAATACCGTCGAGTGGTGAGGCGTTGCCGGTGATCGGGCTGGGCACGTCTGGTCCGTTCGAAGTGGGCATGGAGGACTCGGCGCGGGCACCGCTCCGGGAAGTATTACAGGCATTTTTCGCGTCTGGTGCGACGGTCATCGACACGTCACCGATGTACTCCACTGCCGAGGCGGTGCTGGGGGATCTGCTGACGCCGGCGCAGCAGGAGCGGGCCTTCATCGCAACCAAAGTCTGGACGCCCAAGTCGTCCGGCAATGCGGCGACACTGGGCGTCGAGCAGATGACGAACTCCATGCGACTGCTGCGTCGCGAACGCGTGGAACTGATGCAGGTCCACAACCTCGTCGATCTCGATGCGCATCTCGCCACGCTGCGGCGCTGGCAGGACGCAGGCAAGATCAAATACATTGGCATCACGCATTTCACCGTTGCGTCCTATCCGCAGCTGATCGATATCATCCAGCGGGAGCGACTCGATTTCGTCCAGTTCAACTATTCGGCGGTGACGCGAGAGGCCGAGCAGCGGCTGCTGCCGCTGTGCGCCGACAAAGGCGTGGCCGTGCTGGTCAACCGGGCCTTCGAGGACGGCAAGCTGTTCGAGCGGGTGCGCGGCAAGCCCGTGCCGGACTGGGCCGAGGAATTCGATGCGACCACTTGGGCGCAAGTGTTCCTGAAATACGTGCTCGCGAATCCCGCGGTCACCTGCGTCATTCCAGCGACCGGCAAGCTACGCAACATGCGCGATAATTTAGCTGCGGGCCTGGGGGAGTTGCCCGACGCGGCGCAGCGCGCGCGGATCGTCGCTGCTCTGGCCTGACGCCGGACTGCTGCGTTAACGAACGAGACTAACGACGATCAACCAGCGGCCAGCTTTGGCGGTTGCCAGTTGGCACTACTCGATTCGGGCTCGTCCGAGCGTGTATCCGCCGCGGCGAGTGGCGCCGCAGGCGTGGCGGTATTTCTGCGCAGTACCGGTATCGGTTCGTCGCCTATCAGGCTCTGACGATTGTTCTCGAGCCAGCGCTCGATGTGACGACAGAATCTGGCGATCTCTTTCGTGCGGCGTTCTGTCACGCCGGCGTCACCGATCAGCTCATGTTCCTTGTCGCCGACTCGCCACCACCACTGGATGTGTTCGAGGCGCTCGCCGTCGCGGTACGGCAGGGTGATCGAGAAGCGGCGACTGTCACCGCGTCGCTCCAATTCCGCGAACGCGAAATAGTGTTGGAGTGGCCGCGGCAGTTCAATCACGCTCATGCGTGGCTATGATAGCCTGTCGCGTGTGAGTTGACTTCGGGTTCTCTCAGCAGCGAGTCGACAAGAAAGTTCGTGGCCACAGCGTGGCGGCGGTGTGCGCTGAGGTAGACGGCTGCGGCGCTCACGTATACTCCTCGGCCAGTCCTCGGGTCCCGGGCAACTGCTTTTCCAAGGTTTTCATGCGACGCTCCCCCTCGCTCACCGAAGGCTCGGTGAGTCGCACACTCATCGTTTTTGCTCTGCCAATCATGGCGGGCAATATCCTGCAATCGCTCAATGGCTCGGTCAACGCCATCTGGGTGGGGCGCTTTCTCGGTGAAGCAGCGTTGACTGCCACCGCCAATGCCAACACCATCCTGTTTCTGCTGTTAGGCGGGGTGTTTGGCGTGTCGATGGCGGCCACCATACTCGTCGGTCAGTACATTGGCGCCAGCCGTCAGCAGGAGGCAAAGCACGTGGTGGGGTCCAGCGCGACTTTTTTCGCGGGGATCTCGCTCATTATTGCCGTGGTCGGCAGCCTCACCAGTGAGCCACTGCTGCGCGCGATGAGCACGCCCGCGGACGCTTTGCCGCTGGCGGTCGATTACATGCGGGTCATATTCTACGCGGTACCGCCGCTCTATCTGTTCGCCTTTCTGATGTCCGTGCTCCGCGGCGCCGGCGATTCGCGCACGCCATTCGCGTTCCTGCTGTTGGCAGTGGTGCTCGATATCGTGCTGAATCCGCTGCTGATCTTCGGTTGGGGCCCGATTCCGGCCTTGCACATCGCCGGCTCGGCATGGGCGACTTTCATCGCCAATGTGGTGAGTCTGATTGCCATGGTGACGTTCCTGTATCGCACCCGCAACCCGCTCTGTCTGCATCGTGACGAGCTGGCGCAGTTGCGGCCCGATCCAGTGATCATCGGCACCTTGCTGAAAAAGGGCATCCCGATGGGTTTGCAGATGGTCGTGATCTCGCTGAGCGGCGTCATGATGATCACACTCGTCAACCGCTTCGGTACCGACACCGCCGCCGCTTACGGCGCAGCTTGGCAGGTGTGGAACTACATCCAGATGCCAGCATTCGCCATCGGCATGGCCGTGTCGTCCATGGCTGCGCAGAATGTCGGTGCCGCGCGCTGGGATCGCGTGGCACGAGTCGCCAAAGTCGGCGTTGGTGCCAATATCGTGATGACCGGCATACTCGTCGTGCTGATCGAGATCTTCAGCCGTCAGGCGCTCGGGCTGTTTCTGCCGGCAGGCTCACCGGCTGTCGAGATCGCAGCCCGACTCAATCTGATCGTCGCCTGGTCGTTCGTATTCTTCGGCGTGTCGTTCGTGCTGTTCGGCGTGGTGCGCGCCACGGGTGCCGTCATGGCGCCTTTGATCATTCTCTTCATCGCGCTGATCCTGTTCCGCTATCCCTTTGCGATGGTGATGCTCGACCAGTGGCACGCCGATGCGATCTGGTGGAGCTTCGTGATCGCTGCGATGCTGTCAGCTGCCATGGCGATGGGCTACTACCGATATGGCGGTTGGCGGCAGGCGCGGATGGTGCCCGCGAGTCGCGCCGCGACCAGTTAGTCGGCGGTGCCGCGCATCGTCTGATAGGCGTTGAGGGCACGGTCGCGGGTTTCCTTGAGATCGACGATCGGCGCCGGGTAATCGTGGTCGAGGCGCACGCCTGCCGCACTGAGTACGTCTGCAGGTGCCGTCCAGGGCGCGTGAATGTACTTCTCCGGCAGCTTGGCGAGCTCCGGTACCCAGGTGCGCACGTAGGCACCCTCCGGATCGAACTTCTCACCCTGGCTGACAGGATTGAAGATACGGAAGTACGGGGCGGCATCGGCGCCGCTGCCGGCGCACCATTGCCAGCCCGCCGTGTTGCTGGCGAGATCCGCGTCGACGAGCGTATCCCAGAACCAGCGCGCACCGTCCTGCCAGGGGACTAACAGGTTCTTCACGAGAAACGAAGCGACGATCATGCGCACCCGATTGTGCATCCAGCCGGTCGCCCACAGTTCACGCATGCCGGCGTCCACCATCGGGATGCCGGTGCGGCCACGTTGCCAGGCGGTAAGTTGCGCGTCCTCCGCTGCCCACGGGAAGTCCTTGAATTCCGTGCGCAGTGGTTCGCTCGGCGTGTGCGGGAAATGCCACAGCAAATGATAGGCGAACTCCCGCCAGTAGACTTCCGTCAGAAACTGATTGGTGCGCCACTCGGCAGCCGGTATCCGCTCCTGCTCGGCCCGCTTGCGGACGGCGTGCCAGATCTGCCGAGGTGATACTTCGCCGAAATGCAGGTGAGGGGACAGCTGCGACGTGCCGTCGATCGCCGGCAGATTGCGGTTCTCCGCGTAGCTCCAGACGGTCGATTGCACGAACTGCCGCAAACTCGTGGCAGCACCGCGTTCGCCAGGTTGCCACTGCCTGGCCATCGCTTCGTACCAGCGCATCCTCGGCAGCAGTTCGAGCGCCGCCAGCGGCAAGGTCGCAGGCCAGTTCGCCGGACCTGTTAGCTGTTTGGGTACGGCGAGCGGGGCAATGGGGTCATCGCGTTTCAGGCAGTGTCGCCAATACGGCGTGAACACCTGAAATGGTTTGCCGGCTTGGTTGCGGATTTCCCAGGGCTCGTTGAGCAGGCTGCCATTGCTGCTGCAGCCCTCAATACCATACGACTCGAGGGACGCCTTGATCGCTCGGTCGCGCTCGATCACGGCCGGCTCGTAGCGGCGATTCCAGTAGATGGCGCTCACATCTGCCGTGGTACTCAGCTCCCTTAGCACTCGGTCGCTCACGCCGCGACGTAGCACCAGTCGCGAGCCCCGCTGGTGCAAGGCTGCGTCCAGCGCCGCTAACGATTCATGCAGCCACCAGCGCTGAGCTGCGCCCATGGGCCAGTCACCGTCCCCCAAGTCGTCGAGACAATACAGCGGGATGATCGGCTGGCCAGTGGCGACTGCCGCGGCGAGCGCCGGATTGTCGGCCAGCCGCAGATCCTGCCGAAACCACATGACTACCGCCAACGGGATGCTCCTCAACTGCGCGAACACTGCCTATACTAAAGCGCATGAGAACCAAAACCGTCGTCAATCGACCCTATCGTCTGTCAGTGTTGGCGCTGCGCGCAGCATTGCCGGCGCTGCTGGGTATGTGCGCAGCGCTGGCGCCTGCAGCGCATGCGCGAGGATTCGACGCGCAGTCGTTCGCCACCTTCGTCGATATGCGCGTCGGTACTGGACAGCCGATCTACTGGTATTGCACCGGAACCGTGTACGAGTATCCCAGCGGCAAGCCCCTGATGCGCATGGAAGGTATCGATACGGCGCGGCGCTGGCGCGACCCGGCCGCGCCGCAGATCGTGCAGCAATTGTCGCGCAAGACGTTCTTCTACCGCGATCTGCTGACGGACGCAGTGCTCACCAGCATCAACGGTGCGCCGCTCGCGCCGATCGAATATCCCTACCAGTACATCACCTATGAACTGCGTGACGGCGCGGTCCAGACTTTCGTCGAGCAGGGACGCGCGCCACGCCTGCAACGGATAGGCCCCGGCAACGACATGCAGGTGCGCATGGTGCGGGGCGACTACATTTTTACGGCGCCGCTATTCCTCGATTTCCCGGCCGGCAACGACGCCCGCTATCAGGCATTCGAGAACTACGATTTCATCGTGTCGGGCAAGCCGGATGTCGATCCGGCCACGCACCGGCTGAGCTGGTTGCGCTATGGGGACATTCCGGGTGTCGGGAAGACCGTCATGCATCTGGTAGCGTGGCGCATCGATCGGTACGCGGATCTGCCTGGCCCGATGCGCGACTATCTCGAAACCAAGGCACGCCTGTGGATGCAGCCGCCGGCGGATTTCGCAGAAATTCGGTCGCTACAGCAGGCGCTCGATCCGCAGCCGGCAGCAGCGACGCCTAACTAGTTGGCGATTTGCCGAGTGGGTCCTTGAGCACGAACTCCGGATCGCCATAGTGAATGTAGTTGGCCCAATCCGGTGACCTGAGCTTCTGCACCGCCAACCGTGCCGCCACGACCGCCGGTCCAATGGCCTCACCCTGCAAAAGTCGGGTGTGGAATAGGGTAGCGAACTCGGTCGCCGCGGAGTCGCCTACCGGCCAGTGCGTGCCGATGTAGTTGGCGAGCCCCGCTCGCAACAATGTCTCGGCGAGCCCCACGTTGCGCTCGATCGAACTGTCTGCCTTGCGGGTGACTGACTTGCGCCGCACTCGACCAGACTCACAGGCATTGAAGAACATCAGGGGTGGCAGACTCGTCAGCCGCGCGAGTGCCGCGCCCGTGAGATCGCCATCGGCCAGCACGAGACCGCTGCTGTCGCGGCGCGCCGGGTCGAAAAACGCATGACCAGCGTAATGCACGAGGTCGTAGTGCCCGGTTTCCAATTCATCAGTGATACGGGAACGCGTCGCGGCGCGTTCGCGCACTTCCACCAGCTCGACACGCTGTTTGCGGCCCAACAAAGCGGTCAGTCGCTGGCGTTCGAGCTCGGCGCCAGGCAAGTCACGGGTCGGATTGGCGATCAGCAGCACGCGCAAACGGCGATCGGCGCGCAGGCGCGCATTGAATCGGGCTGGCACCAGTTCGCTCGATTGAAAGCGTCGCGACAAGCCGCAATCGAGTGCCGGTACCCAGTGGCCGATGCGCAGTGTCTCCCACGGCACGCGACTCGACTCGGCATCGTGAACGATCGCCAGCGGGTGAGCGCTAACCGTCGTCAGGGCTGTACGGATTTTTGCGTGCAGGAGCAGCTTCGGCAATGCCGCGCCGACCGCCTGCACGGTGCGGGTTGTCAGTGCCGCGCCCTCCACTCGCTGCGCCAATAGCTCGAGTTCCTGGGGCTCGAATGTCTTGGCGTTGCTGAAGACGGCGGCCTCGCGCCCAGCCGTGAGCAGTGCTGCGCGCCAGTTCATGCGATCTGCGCTGGTCCGTTCTGCATTGATGAGCAGATAGGCGACGCGCGGCTTGCTGGTCACCGGCAGTGGTGGCGGCTTCGGAACAGCCTTTGCGGGTGCCGCGGGCAATGGCTCGAGCCGCAATGCAGGATCGGTGCGCTTGTTGGAGTGGCTCTCGGCCGTCCGCGCCAGCGCGGCGTGTACTTCGATGGCCGTCGCGCGATCGCGTACGACAAAGGTGATTCGTCGCAACGGCTCACCGCTACCAGCTCGCGCGGCTGCCAGATAGCCCGACAATTGCGCAACACACGAACTCGCCGGGTGCATACCCGCACCTGCGCCCCAGGCAACTGCTGCCAGGCGCGAGTAGCCGCTGCGTCTCGCCAGGCGGCCGACATTCTCGGCCGTGTGCTCGATGGTCCGCGCATCGAGGTCATCGAAGCGTCCCAGACCTGCTAACAAGACAGCCTTGGTACGGCCGGGCCCCGACACCGCCGGGATCGGCGTGACCATACCGACGTCACCCGACAGCATCCGACGCTGTGAGAGCTCGCGAATCGTGCCGTTCAGACGTCCGTCGATCGCGGCGACCGCCCCCAGTGGCTTGACGCCGCGAAAGATGGCGAGCGCGATCGCATCCGCGGTCCGTTCTGCGGCGATGTCGCCGATTACTACCACTACACTCAAGGCCGCTTGTCGCTTCGACTTCGCCGCGGCGGGTACGACGCCGCGGGTCATCGACGCCTGCGTGGGTGGCTCATTGAGCGAATCGAGGAACGCGCGCCGCTCTGCCGGTGTCAGTGTTGGCCAGTCTATCTTGCCCGTATAGAGGCGCCGCAGTGCGGAATCGGTCCACTTCGATAGTCGCCGCGTCGGCAAAGTCGGCGGATGAGTGACCAGCGCGTTAGTTGCACCTGTAGTTAGTAGTTCCAGTATCGCGTCGATGACCAGCGTGGCACGCGGCAGGTCGCTGTGCGCCGCATGGACGAAGTAGTTGTCCGCACCCGGCAGGATCGCGAGGGCGGTCGGGACGGTACCGTCTCCAGCCTCGCTGAAGGTATAGATGAAGTCGTTCGCCCGGCGCGCAACTTCGGTGGCCGTGGTACGTCCGACGCCGACGACGACTTTGAAGCGATGGTCCGCAGGCGCCAGGATCTGTTCGAGATTCGCGCTCGCTTGCAGCAGGTCCGCCCGCGGCTGCGGTCCCCTGGCAGGCCACGCATCCTGTGCGAAAAGATCGATCGGCCCGGCGCGCCCCGCAGGCGGCAGCAGATGATACAAGCTCGGAAAGCTGCCAAATACCTCGTCCGCCAGTTCTTCTGCACTGTGTTTCCAGTCGAGCATCGCGATCTTGCGTACCACCGAATAGGTGCCGCGCAGTCCCTGGACCGCAGCCAGCGAACCGAAGTTGGGCGTGCCGAGGAGCACGATGCGACTGACCTTCATGCTGCCTGGCAGTGTCAGCGCATGACGTGCGACCAGGCCGCCCATGCTGTGCGCGACGATCAGGATGTCGCGCGACGTGTCCTCGCGCAGTTGCGCAGCCAAACGTCGACCCGAATCGTCGACGCCACGGCGCCAATCGTAGTCCCACAACACCGGATCGTAGCCTGCGCGCTGCAAGCGGAGATGCAGCTTGATGTAGCCGTACAGCAGCACGCCGAGTGCCACGACCGGCGATCGATCGCTCAGTTGCAGTCTGGCGAGCCGGCCCAGCGCGATATCGATCGGGTCGATCCACAGCACATCCGGCGGCTTCGGTTTGGCGCGCAGCAGCCCCAATTGCGAGCCCATGATGCCGGGCAGCACGTACACACGCTTGCCGCCGCGGACACGGGTGCGTTGCACGTCGCGCGCAAGGGCCGCGAGTTCCGCATAGAGCGCAGGTCCGAAGAAGTCTGTGAGCACGGCCTGCGCCGCGCCGCTCGCCAGCATCGCGGCGAGTGTATCGGCGTCGAACGACAGCTTGTCGTATGGCGTGATGTGCGGTTTGCCGCTGCCTGCGGGCGGCTGGTGGGTCGGGCTCATCGTCAGAGTTTGCCTGAATCCGGCATCGCCGTTGGCAACGCGTGCTCGCAGGTCAACGACATAGCGGGGTACGGTTACGCAGGCGGCCGTTGCCGTGCCGCTAGTCGACCCGGCAAACTCGCCGACACAATGAATGCGAGCATCGAGTTTTCGAGGCAGGGTTTCGTGATTCTGCCGAGAGTAGTGCCGGCGGCAGACTGCGAATCACTTGCTGAAAAGCTGGCGACCAGTGTCCGCAACCGGACCGGGTCGCGGCGTTTGTTGGAGCGAGCTTGGTGTCGCGAACTTGGAAACGAGCTGCGGCGCCAGCCGGAGTTGCACCAACTCCTGCCGGCCGAATCTGTGGTTGTCCAGTGCAGTTATTTTGCGAAGTCCGGAGAGCGCGATTGGCTCGTCGCCTTTCACCAGGATCTGAGTATCGCTGTAAGGCAATCGTTGCTGACACTTCATTTACGGGCTGGTCGCAGAAGGAGGGCGTGCGTTTCGTGCAGCCCCCTGTCGCACTTCTTCGGCAGCTGGTCGCGGTACGAGTGCATCTGGATGACAGCAACGCCGATAACGGCGCTCTACGGGTCATTCCGGGGTCGCACAAGAAGGGCCGATTGACTCCAGAGCAGATTCGAACTCAGCGGCAGGAATTTCGCGAGACCTTGTGCGTTGCGCCGCAGGGCAGCGTGCTGGCCATGCGACCGCTGTTGTTACACGCGTCTTCGAAACAGACCGTGGCCAGTCCCCGGCGTGTACTGCACTTTGTGTTTGGTCCACCGTCGTTGCCAGCCGGATTACAGTGGCATGAAGCAGTCTAGGCCCGAGGCTAGTACGCAATGAGCCCTATGCTGGTCCTGTTGCCAGGCCTAGATGGGACCGGCGATCTGTTCAACCCTCTCATCGCGGCGCTTGGGGACGGCTATCCCTCCGTCGTGGTTCGCTACCCATGTGACGAGCCGCTCGGCTATTCGGCTCTGACCGATCGGGTACGCGCTCTGCTGCCCGACGATCAGCCGTACGTTCTGCTCGGCGAGTCTTTCTCGGGACCCATCGCAATTTCTTTGGCGGCCGAGCAGCTGCCTGGCTTGCGAGGTTTGATTCTTTGTGGGTCGTTTGCCTCAAGCCCGTGGGCTTGGATGGCAACCGTCGGCAAGCTCGACGCAGTGCTGCCAGTGCATCTCGTGGCGGACTTGCTCGGCGCGCGTCTGCTGATGGGACGATTCGCCACGCCAGCCTTGCGCGCATTGCTATATGCCAGCGTACATCGGGTCGCACCTGAAGTGTTTCGCGTGCGCGTCCACGAAGCGCTGCGGGTCGACGTCACGCGGGAACTGGCGGCAGTTCAGGTTCCAGCTCTTTACCTGCGGGCCACCGAGGACCGGGTCGTTCCCCCGACTGCAGGACATAAATTCGCGTCGGCCTCGCAGCGGGCAACACTGGTCGACGTCGTTGGCCCGCACTGCCTATTGCAGTGCTCGCCAGAGGCAACGGCGAAGGAGATTCATGCATTCTTGCGCCCGCTCGGCGGCTAGGACGCAGTTTCCCAGTCCTTCAATGTGACGATTGCGCCGTAGTCCCTAGCCTTCGAGTAGTAACGATTGTCTGCCGTAACGAACCATGCATCGTCTAGCTCCAGGGCCACTGCGTGATACAAGGTGTCGAACAGATGGTGGCCGGTCTCGATTGCCAAATGCGTTGCCCTGCGCACGACGTTCGGGCCATCGGTCGTCGGAAACTGCAACGTGGCCAGCATTTCGACGTCGCGCATTGCGGTTCTTGGTGAGAGGCGAGCTATCACGGCCGCCACTTCGACTAACCAATGTACGGGCTGCAGAATCTCGAGCGTGCCATGCACAATCGACTCAATAATGCTCGTAGCACTCTCGGTGTCGGGCTCCCGTGCGGCGTCGACCAGCAGCCACTTGAGGATCACGCTCGCGTCCAATACGACGATCACGGTCGATCGGTGGTTCGGGCCCTACGAATCTGTGCACTGGTAACTGACGGCCGTCTCGCGCGCGCGTCGCTCAATTCGCGGAACATCCGCTCCCGTCTTGCTTGTAGCTGTCGCTCGCGCACGGCCCGCCGCATCAATTCAGCCACGACCGCGCTCTTGTTTTGATCGCCGAAGACCTTGTCGAATTCCGCCTTCACGTCATCGGGTACGCTGAAATTCACGGTCGCCATCATTTGACTCGATTGTTGAATATTTCAACAATCGTATTCTACGCGACCAATTAGACCCGTCAACGCCTCATTTCCGTGGAATTGCCCAGATTTCTCGGCATTTGGTACATCCGTGTTCCGCTTCTGTGGGCGATCAAGCCGGTGGATAGCCCGTAGGTTTGCCCGTCGCAGTGCCGCCGGTATCCGGATTGGCGTAGTAGACGGTCATGCGTTCGATCAGCGAATCGCGCAGCCAGAAGAAATTGCAGTTGCGCAGCGTGAGCGTGCCGCGCGTGGCGTAGGGCGAGCCGGGTTTTGGCGACAAGGTGACGGTGAACGTCGCTGCGCAACGTTTGGCATCGACATCGATGACGTGGTCGTAGTGCTCGAACCGCGCCTCGTAGTGCGCACACAGGTGTCGCCAGAACTCGCTCAAGTGCAATTCGCCCGCGGTAGGCTGTGCGAAGAAGCGGCGCGGCGGGTTGTCGCCGTGCAGGATCGTGATGGTGGCATCCGCTGTGAAGCATGCGCACACGGCGTCGATGTTGCCGGCAGTCACGTTGCCGAAATACTGGTCTTCAACCAGCTGAATGTAGTCCTGGCGACGCATTGCTGTGTCTGATCGTCTCATAGGTGCCCTCCGCAACGGCTAGCTAGCGAAGACGTGTTTCGCGATCTCGCCGGCCAGCGCATCGATCGCGGGTTTGCGCGCGCTCGACTTGCGCCAAACGGCGCCGATGGTGCGGACCGGCGCAGGCCGCACGAACGGACGAATGGCGACGCCGCGCGCGCCGCCGTAGGCGCCGCGACTAGCGAGCTCCGGCAACAACGTGATGCCGGATCCGGCGGCCACCATCTGCCGCAGTGTCTCCAGACTGGTGGCACGAAAGTCCTGCTTCTCGTTCACAGGCAGGCGACTGCAGACTTCGAGGGCCTGATCGCGCAGGCAGTGGCCATCCTCCAGCAACAGCAAAGTTTCGCCTTCGAGATCAGCGGCGCGGATCGACTTGTGTTTGGCGAGCCGATGATTCGCCGGCACTGCCACCGTGAAAGGTTCGCGGTACAGCTCGCGGGACTCCAGACCGTCGAGCGCCACTGGCAGCGCGAGAATGCCGACATCGAGCTCGCCCGCCTGGAGCTTCTCCAGCATCACTTCGGTCTGATACTCATAGAGCATCAATTCCAGCCGCGGCAGGCTCTTGCGGACACGCGGCGCCACGCGTGGCAGCAAGTAAGGGCCGATGGTCGGCAGCAATGCTACCTTGAGTTGGCCTGCCAGCGGATTCTGGCTGCCGCGCGCAAGTTGGACGATCTCGTCGGTTGCCGCGATGATCTGCCGGGCCCTCGCGACAATGGCTGTACCGGTAGGTGTGAGTGCGACCCGCTTCGGCGAGCGCTCGATCAGCTGCACGCCGAGATAGTCCTCGAGCTTCTTCAATTGTGCCGAGAGCGTCGGCTGGCTGACGAACGTCTGTGCGGCCGCTCGGCCAAAATGGCGCGTGTCCGCCACGGCGACGAGATAACGCAGGTCCTTGAGTTTGATGTCAGTCATAGCGACGCCAGACGATAGATAGGGTCTATCGACATTATATAATCAATCGATTGGATGATGGAACACCGAGTCTGTAATCTGCGCTCATCGACAGACACTTCCTACAGGAGACTAATCATGTTGGGCATTGGACAGAGATTTCCGCAGTACGCACTCACGGGCGTCGTCTCGAACGACATGAACAAGGCGTTCCAGCCGTTCGACAACCAGAGCTTCAAGGGGAAATGGCAGGTGGTGTTCTTCTGGCCGAAGGACTTCACCTTCGTGTGCCCGACGGAGATCGCGGCATTCGGCAAGCTGGACAAGGAATTCAAGGCACGAGACGCACAGTTGCTCGGCGTCTCGATCGACAGTGAATTCGTACATCATGCCTGGCGCGCAGCGAAAGAGGAGTTGCGCAACCTGCCGTTCCCGATGCTCTCGGACATCAAGCGGGAGTTGTCACAGGCGCTCGGCATCCTGGACGCTGACGCAGGCGTGGCGCAGCGGGCGACTTATATCGTCGATCCAGACGGTGTGATCCGCTTCGTATATGTGACTGATCTGAACGTCGGTCGTAGCCCTGAAGAGGTGCTGCGAGTGCTCGATGCGCTCCAGACCGACGAACTGTGCCCCTGCAATTGGCAACAGGGCGACGACACACTGAAGGCGGCCTGATCTGACTTTGCGCATTTAGGAGACCGATATGTCACTCGATACCATCCGTGACGCTATTCCGGACTACGCCAAAGACATCCGGCTGAACCTTGGCAGCGTACTGACGACCCAGGGTGCGCCGGGACTGTCGGACAAACAGATCTGGTCAGTGGCACTCGCCACGGCCATCGCCTCGGGTAATGTGCCGCTCGCGCGGCAGATAGAACTGCTGGCGAGTTCGCACCTGAGCACCAGTGAACTGACAGCCGCGAAAGCCGCGGCCGCAATTATGGGCATGAACAATGTCTACTACCGCTTCCTGCATCTCGTAGAGGACGCGGAGTACCAGAGTATGCCCGCCCGATTGCGGATGAACGTGTTGGCGAATCCCGGCATCGACAAGTTGGACTTCGAGCTCTTGTCGCTGGCGGTATCAGCCGTCAACGGCTGCGGCCTGTGCGTCACGTCGCACGAGAAGAAACTGCGGCTGCACGACGTCGCGCGCGAGGCGATCCAGAGCGCGGTGCGGATCGCGGCCACCATCCATGCCGCTGCCGCGGTGCTCGCGTACGAAGCCGGTACTCCTAACGACCGGAGCGAGTCCAGGGTAGCCGCGTAGCCTGCCCGAGTGAGCGACGACGCAATCTGTTGTGTCGTCGCTCGTTCGGCCGTACTTCATGACGACTGATCGCGGTTAGAGCGCAAAGCCTGCACAACCACATGCATGCGCGGCACTGCGGAAATGACGCACAGGACTCGTAGGACGCGTAGGGCGTGCAGCACCGAGAATTCTTCGGTCGCCGCGACCAGCGGAATACCGACCACGAAATCGAAGCAGCTCCAGGGATCGCGCAAGAACCGGTGACCATGCACCAGCTAGCGTAGTGCGACCTCGATTGCTCAGATCGCAAGCGCAATCGCATTGATGATGATCACGACCAGCACGCCGGTCTGGAACTTCCGGCTCTCAACGAGAGGCAGCAATTGAGGCAACATCATGAACTCCGAACGGCGGCGCGGGTTACGCGCCCGATGGTCAGGCCTTGCACCAGGATCGAGAACAGTACGACGCAATAGGTGAGCGCGAGCACCACATCGCGCTCGGGCCCCACCGGTAGGGATAGGGCCAAAGCAACCGAAATGCCGCCGCGCAAACCGCCCCAGGTGAGTACTTTCCAGGAGCCGGCGGGCAAATTGAACGCGCGCGCGAACGTGCCGACTGGAACGCCGACGGTCAGCAGCCTCGCCAGCAGCGTGACGATGATCGCCACGACCGCTGCCAGCAACACACTCCACGAGAGCGTGATCAGGATGACCTCCATGCCGATCAGTACGAACAGCACGGCGTTGAGTATGTCGTCGACGATTTCCCAGAACATGTCCAGATAGCGACGCGTGGTATCCGACATCGCGCGTGCCCGACCATGATTGCCGACCGTCAGACCAACCACCACCATGGCGAGCGGTCCGGAGACATGCAACTTGCTGGCGAGCGCATAGCCACCGAGTACGGCGGCGAGTGTCAACATTACCTCGACCGGGTAACTGTCAATGCTCCGCAGCAATACGAACAACAGGTAGCCGAGCACGAGTCCGAACAGGAGGCCGCCGCCGGCCTCGTGCAGCAACAACCCGAAACCCTCGCCCAGGGTTGGAGCAACGCCACTCGCCAGCGTCGTCAGCAACGTCGAGAACACTACAACGCCGACACCATCGTTGAACAACGATTCGCCGGAGATCATCAACTCGAGATTCTTGGGGGCATGTGCCGACTTAAGGATGCCCATCACGGCGATCGGATCGGTCGGTGAAATGAGTGCCCCGAAGAGCAGGCAATAGACGAGCGGCAATGGGTGGCCGATCCACGGCAGTATCAACCACATGCCAACGCCCACCATCACCGTCGAAATGACCGTGCCGACCAGCGCCAGGGCGCCCACCTGCCAGCGATAGATCCGCAACTCGCTCAGATCTACATGCAGTGCGCCGGCGAACAACAGCAGCGACAACATGCCCTGCATGAGTACTTCGGAAAAGTCGATCGATCGCAGGAAGGATTCCTCGTAGTCTCGCAGGCTGGTGGCGATGCCGGCCGCATCCAGTGCAATGAGTGCCAGTGAGAACACCAGGGCGGTGACCATCACGCCGATCGTTGTCGGCAAGCCGATGAAACGGTGGTTGAAATAGGCCAACAGTGCGGTGACGACGAGACAAGCGGCGACGATGTCGAGCATGGTGAGAGTCCAAGGCCTGCAGCGGAGGCTGACGGTGCGGTTGCGCCGTTGCATGGCATTCTCGCCGATGTCCGGTTATCTTTCGAGCCAGAGGTCGCCGAGCGGCCGGCGTCCGTGGAGTTGCCGAGATCATGACTACACCCCCGCAGCCTGTGCACGAGAAGTTTCCAGGCACTGGCTTCGTTGTCTTGTGCTTCGATGGTCCCAACGGAGACGCGGCGCGAGCGGCGGCGACGCCCGATCACCTCAAATACATCGAGTCAGTACTGCACGAGGTGAACGTCGCCGGGCCAATGCACGACCCGAGCGGCATCCGCACGATCGGCAGCCTGTATATGCTCGCCACCAGCAGCGAAGCTGCCGCCCGTGCACTCATTGAGAACGATCCGTACTTCAAGGCGGGTGCTTTCGCCGAGGTTCGCTATCAACGCTTCCTGCCCGCCGCCGGGCGCTATATAGGCGGCAAGATCTGGTGAGTGGGAGTGCTGCCCGCGTCGCGCGCGCCGCGACGCTCTCGGCGGGTGTCGTGGTCGTCAGGCGTGCGGGGGATAGCTGGCTTTGCCTGCTGTTGCGCGCCTTTACACACTGGGATTTCCCCAAAGGCCTCGTCGAGGCTGGTGAGGATTCCTGGGTGGCAGCGGTACGTGAAGCGGCGGAGGAGGCTGCTCTCACCGATCTGAACTTCCGCTGGGGTACCCAATGCATCGACACTGGCCCTTATCGGGCTAACAAGGTTGCGCGATACTATCTGGCGGAGACCCACACTGGGACGATCACGCTGCCCGTCAATGAGCTGATCGGCCGACCAGAGCATCACGAGGGGCGCTGGGCAACCCTGGCCGAAGCGCGCGAACTGGTATCGCCGCGGCTGTGGCCGGTGCTGGAATGGGCCCAAAAGACACTCGACGGCGGCGCAAACTGTCGCTCATAGCGGACAGGTTCGCTGCTTTATGTAAGCAATATTCACCGTTAGGTACTGGCCCGAGTATTCACTTGCGCCGCTCATCGTAAGTCGCGGAATTGCTGAGCTAACAACGTGTGCGTACCGTCACGTTGTGACGAATTTGTGCGCGGCTGTCGCCAAATGCGTACGGGCCAGGCTATTGAAGTTGCTCTGCTGCGGTGGCTCAATCGGGACGCTTGCGCTTGCGCGTTGGTGTCACACGAAGTTCGGAGCGCTGCCAGATCATGATTACAGCCCGTTTCAGCCCTTTCTCACCGCAGCGAACGGCGTCGCTCGCGGTCTTGTCGCTGCTCTCCGTGCTGACGGGCTGCGATCCCAGCTTCAATAGCAACGCCAGCAGGATCGACGACACAGGCGCGCCAAAAGTCACGCTGCAGGCCGATCAGACGAAAGTCCGACTGGGCAATTCCGTGCTGCTGACCTGGTCCGCGACGCGCGCGACGATGTGTACGGCCACTGGCGCCTGGAGTGGCAGTCAGGATACCGCCGGCTCGCTCGTTACACCGCCGCTCAGTGCAGGTGTCAATACGTTCGCTCTCGCTTGTTCGGGCCCGGGCGGCACGGACAGCGAAGCACTCACGGTGGCGGTGGACGAGCCAACTATCATATCGGCACCCACTATCGTGCTGTCCGCCAACCCGGTCAGCGTGCTGACAGGTGGCGCCGCTACCTTGAGGTGGAATTCGGTCGGTGCGACCAGCTGCGTCGCGAGCGGTGCCTGGAGCGGCGCCCAGTCCGTTGCCGGAACCAGCGCAACAGATCCGTTGACCGCGGCCGAAAACATGTTCGTTCTGTCCTGCTCTGGTCCAGGTGGCACTGCCAGTCGCAGTGTTGCCGTGACGGTCATCGGTGCTCCGGCAGCGGCACCACCGGAATCTCCAACGGTTGTACTAACAGCCAATCCGGCTACGGTCCGGGCCGGCGGAACGGCGACGCTGACGTGGTCTTCGACAGATGCAACGAGCTGCACCGCCAACGGCGGTTGGAGCGGTAGTCAGCCGACATCCGGCAAAGTCGTTACTGGTGCACTCACGGCCGCGACGGCATTTTCTCTCACCTGCGAGGGCGCTGGCGGTACTGCCAGTCGAACAGCAAGCGTTTCTGTGGATGCACCGCCGCCAGCGCCTGCGCCAGCGGTGACGCTCACGGCCAGTCCCGCAACTGTCGCCAGCGGCTCCGGCGCCACGCTTACGTGGTCGTCGAGCAATGCCAGCAGCTGTCTGGCTAGCGGCGCCTGGAGCGGTAGTCGCCCCACCTCGGGTAGTGCCGGCACCGGTGGTCTGACCGCCGCGAACAATACGTTCACGCTTACCTGCACGGGCGCGGGTGGTGCAGCCAGCCAGAGCGCCAATGTCATGGTCAGTGCGGCCGCATCGCCGCCGGCGGCGGCGCCGACCGTGAATCTGTCGGCAACTCCTGGGGTAATCGATAGCGGCGCTGCGGCCACGCTAGCCTGGTCATCAGCCAACTCGACCAGCTGCATGGCCAGCGGCGGCTGGAGCGGCGCCCGCCCGACATCGGGCAGCGTCAGCACTGGGCCACTCACCGCCACGAGCAACACATTCACGCTCACCTGTACGGGCTCCGGCGGTTCGGCCAGCCAGAGCGCCAGCGTCATGGTCAACGCGCCACCGTCGCCAGCACCGACACTGACGCTCGCAGTCAATCCGAATACCGTTGTCACGGGCGGTAGCGCGACCCTGAACTGGTCCTCGACCAACGCGACCAGTTGCACGGCCAGCGGTGGTTGGAGTGGTAGCCGCGCCACGGTCGGCAGTGCCAACACGGGATCGCTCACCAACACCAACAATACTTTCACACTCACCTGCACCGGCCCAGGCGGAGCAGTCAATCAGAGCGCCAATGTCACGGTCAACGCGCCGCCGCCGCCGCCGGCGCCGACAGTCTCGCTCGGCGCCAGCCCGAGCAGCGTCGACAGTGGCGGCAGTGCGACTCTCAACTGGTCGTCCGCGAATGCAACCAGCTGCAGCGCAAGCGGCGGCTGGAGTGGTAGCCGCCCGCTAACAGGTAGCGCCAGCACGGGCGCACTGACGGCGAGCAACAACAGCTTCACGCTCACGTGTAGCGGCGCGGGTGGTTCGGCAAGTCAAAGCACGAATGTCACGGTGAATGCACCGCCGCCGTCTCCGACTGTGTCATTGGCGGCCAGCCCCGGCAACGTTGATAGTGGCGGCAGCACGACGCTCACCTGGTCGTCGATCAATACGACGTCCTGCGTCGCTGGTGGTGCTTGGAGTGGCAGTCGCCCGACCTCGGGTAGCGCCAGCAGTGGCCCACTAACTGCAGCTAACAATACGTTCACGCTGACCTGCACTGGTGCGGGCGGCTCGGCCAGCCAGAGTACCAATGTGGCGGTCAACGCACCCCCGCCGCCAGCGCCCACGGTGTCGTTCGCGGCCAGCCCGAGCAGCGTCGATAGCGGCAGTAGCGCCACCCTCACGTGGTCGTCGACCAATGCAACTAGCTGCTCTGCCAGTGGTGGCTGGAGCGGCACTCGCCCGATCTCGGGCAGCGCCAGCACGGGCGCGTTGACGGCGGCGAACAACTCGTTCGCGATAACCTGCACCGGCGCGGGCGGTTCGTCCAGCCAGAGCGTCAATGTAATGGTCAACGCTCCGCCGCCACCCAGCGCACCGACGATTGCGCTGAGCGCGAATCCCAGTGCTGTTGATCGTGGCAGCAGCGCGACGCTCACCTGGTCATCGACCAACGCGACCAGCTGCAATGCCAGTGGTGCCTGGGGCGGCAGCCGCCCCACTTCCGGCAGCGCCAGCACCGGTCCGCTGACGAACGCCAGCAACGCCTTTGCGCTCAACTGCACGGGGCCCGGCGGCACGGCCAATCAATCGACCGTGGTAACGGTTACAGCCCCCACGCCTGCTCCCACGGTGACGATCAACGCCAATCCCAGCTCCGTGACGAGCGGCGGCAGCTCGAACCTCACCTGGTCGTCGACCGATGCCACGAGCTGCAGCGCGAGCGGTGCCTGGAGCG
>Ga0116152_10001447_pt1 | contig 19479 bp, 13 predicted proteins | sample AD_UKC119_MetaG_FD_89894 | JGI IMG/M metagenome (GOLD analysis project Ga0116152, IMG submission 89894) | Active sludge microbial communities of municipal wastewater-treating anaerobic digesters from Hong Kong - AD_UKC119_MetaG | ecosystem: Engineered > Bioreactor > Anaerobic > Digestate...
CCTCCAACGAAAGTTATCTTGTAATTGATAAGATCATTGAAGCTGCCAAAAAATCCAGGGCAGATGCCATTCATCCCGGATATGGATTTTTATCTGAAAATGCGGAATTTTCAGAAAGGTGCAGGAAAGAGGGTATCATATTCATTGGCCCTTCGGCACACTCAATTTCAATGATGGGCGATAAAATAACAGCCCGTAAAACAATGATGAAAGCCAGCGTGCCGGTAGTGCCGGGAACCACCGAGCCAATCACTGATGAAAATGAAGCTATAAAGGTGATTAAAAAGATTGGATTACCTGTTATGATTAAAGCATCAGCCGGTGGGGGTGGTAAAGGTATGCGCCTGGTTGATAAAGAAGAAAATATCCTGAGTGCCATTCGTGGTGCCCGTTCAGAGGCTAAGTCAGCTTTTGGTAATGATGCTGTTTACATCGAAAAGTATATCTCATCGCCTCACCACATTGAGTTCCAGGTTTTGGCCGATACCCACGGAAATGTAATTCATTTGTTCGAAAGGGAATGTTCCGTGCAGCGGCGTCATCAAAAAGTGATTGAAGAAACGCCAAGTCCGTTAATGACGCCGGAAGTTCGCGATGAAATGGGAAGGCATGCAGTTGCAGCAGCCAAGGCAGCCGATTATGCAGGTGCCGGAACCATCGAGTTCATAATGGATGATAATCTCAATTATTATTTTCTTGAAATGAATACCCGTTTGCAGGTTGAGCATCCAATTACAGAGCGTGTGGTAGGAATTGACCTTGTTCGCGAGCAAATCAATATAGCCAACGGGATGGAGCTTACCTACAAGCAGGATGAGTTAGGTCAAAACGGTCATGCCATCGAATGTCGTATTTATGCTGAAGATCCCGACAATAATTTCATGCCCAGTCCGGGCGTGATTCAGCATATTTCTGAACCCCTTGGTTTTGGTGTTCGACATGATGGTTATGTTTACGAAGGCTACGAAATTCCAATTTATTACGATCCATTGATCTCCAAACTGATCGTTTGGGGCAAAACCCGTGATGAGGCAATTGCCCGGATGAAACGTGCGCTTTCTACTTATAAGATCACGGGCGTAAAAACCTCCATCAGGTTCCTGGAGAGGATCATGGATACCCCCGATTTTGTAAAAGGAAATTACAATACACATTTTATAGAAAAGAATAAGAAGTTCCTTGAGCAAAGTGATCAATGCAAAGGCGATTGTAAGGCTATGGCCATAATCGCGGCCTTTGTTGATTATCAATACAGGTTGGAAAAAGCTCAACCATCAGGTGGCATAGCAGGAACTCAGAATAAGTGGAAAACAGCCGGTCGCCGTATGAATTTACAACGTTTATAATTATTAAAACCAGAATAATGGCTCTAGAAGTAAATGTAGATGGTCAATCCGTAAGCGTTGAACTGCTTGGGAAAGACGGGAATATGCACAAATTCGCAATTGACGGGAAGGTTTATGATGTGGATCTTGTAATGGTTGAACCCGGAGTGTTTTCAATTTTGCATAAAAATAAATCTTTTAATGTTGAACTTACCCAGGGTAAAGATCCAAAATCCTACTTCATTAATACACTTTACAATTCATTTGATGTTAAAATACTGGATGCAGAGGCTAAGTATCTGAATAGCCGAAAACAGGATGATTTGGGTGATGATAATGTTATTTCATCTCCAATGCCTGGCAAAGTTGTAAAAATCCTGGTGAAGAAAGGTGATAAAGTAAAAGCCGGTGAAACGGTTATCATTGTATCTGCGATGAAAATGGAGAGTGAATATAAGGTGAAGCAGGACCGCGTTGTTAAAGATGTTAAGGTGAAGGAAGGCGACACCGTTGATGGAAACCAACCATTGGTAATAGTTGAATAAAATTGTAAATCGAATTAAATTTAACCAGCATGAGTTTAGAAAATAAATACAGTCAATTTGAAGAGCGGTTTAAACTGGCCGAAATGGGCGGTGGTAAAGAACGGATCGAACGTCAGCACAGCGCCGGACGAAAAACCGCAAGGGAAAGAATTGATGACCTTTTGGACAAAAACACCTTTGTAGAAATGGATAAGTTTGTTACCCACCGGGCTACAGACTTTGGCATTGATAAAAATAAGATCATGGGCGATGGCGTTGTTACTGGCTATGGTAAAATCGACGGTCGGCTTGTATATGTTTTCGCGCAGGATTTCACTGTTTTTGGTGGAACATTGAGCCGGGCTAACGCTGATAAAATTATCAAGATAATGGACCTGGCACTCAAAATGGGTGCCCCTGTTATCGGGCTTAATGATTCTGGAGGGGCGCGCATTCAGGAAGGTGTTGAAAGTTTAGCAGGCTATGCCGATATCTTTTACCGAAACACCATCGCATCAGGCGTAATTCCTCAAATTTCAGCTATCCTGGGTCCCTGTGCCGGTGGTGCCGTGTATTCACCTGCCATTACTGATTTTATTATGATGGTTAAAAATACCTCCTACATGTTTGTAACAGGCCCGGATGTAATAAAAACCGTTACACACGAAGAGGTAACAAAAGAAGACCTCGGTGGTGCGATTACCCACAACAGTAAAAGTGGTGTTGCTCATTTTGCTGCTGAAAGCGATGAACAGGCAATGATGATGCTCCGGGAGCTTTTTAGTTTTTTACCTTCCAATAATATGGAAGATCCCCCAATGAAACCATGCACAGATGACATTCATCGCGAAGATGAACATCTGCAAACAGTTGTACCTGATGATCCCAACAAACCTTATGATATGAAGGACATCATCAATACGGTTGTGGATGAACATAATTTCTTTGAAGTGATGCCTCATTATGCCCCCAATATTATTATTGGTTTTGCCAGGTTTGGTGGCCGTCCAGTTGGAATTGTTGCCAATCAGCCCGGTAACCTTGCAGGTGTGCTTGATATCAACTCCTCTGTAAAAGGGGCGCGGTTTGTTCGTTTCTGTGACGCTTTCAATATTCCATTGGTAACCTTTGTGGATGTTCCCGGATTTTTGCCCGGAACTACACAAGAGTTTGGTGGAATTATCAAGCACGGAGCAAAATTATTATATGCCTTTGCAGAAGCAACGGTTCCCAAGATCACAATTATTACGCGCAAAGCTTATGGTGGAGCTTATGACGTAATGTCGAGCAAGCATATTGGTGCTGATGTTAACCTTGCTTATCCAACTGCTGAAATTGCCGTTATGGGTCCCGAGGGAGCAGTAAACATTATCTTCAGGGATAAACTGAGTGATGAAGATAAAAAGCAGGCAGTGGATGAATACAAAAGAACTTTTGCAAGCCCTTACAAAGCTGCTGCTTTAGGTTATATTGATGAAATAATTTATCCGAAACAAACGAGGTACAAGATCATTCAATCCTTGGAGATGACACAGAACAAAGCGAAATCTAATCCTCCAAAAAAGCACGGAAATATTCCGTTATAAACTAAGCTTTGGTGGCGTTTTCGTTCTGATATAATTTTTTATTCAGGCTATCTTTTTCTTCTTCAACCTGCTGTATTGCTTTGTTAAGAATATCATTTATTTTCTCAACAAGCTGGGGTACTTCATCCAGGTTGATATTATCGCGGGTATTGTTTTCGAGCCTGCGGATATCCTGCTTAATCTCTTTGATCGCAAATATATCTACTGAAGATTTCAGTTTGTGTGCAAGTTTGCTTACTCCTTCATAATCATTCTTGTCGTAGCACTTGTTAAGTTCACTTAAACTTTCAGGGGTTGCTTGCAAAAAAATCTTCACCATTTGCAGGATTGCTTTTTTATCACCTGCGAGCATTTCATTCAAATTTGTCAGATCAAAAAGTCTTTTAGATTCCATTTATTTGTTTTTTGAAGGATTTATTAATTTTTCTAATATTTGCCTTGCTGTAATCGCAACTATTATACCACTTCTTTAAGTTGCTTGTTTCTAGTCTTTTAGGTTTTAACTTTGTCTCGAATTGAAAAGATGTGGTTTTAAATTTGAAATTACAATCTTACCTGCCTTGAATTGAATGAAAATGTAATAAATTTTAACAGTTGTTTGTTTATAATTATATCTCGTTATTTTTAAGCATTCTATAGATGGTTGATTTGCCAATATCAAGTTTTTTTGCCACCACCATCACATTGTTATTATACTTCTGCAAATAGTATTTTACAATTTTTCGCACATATCCTGTAAGGGTATCTTCTTCCAAAAGAAAATCGCTTTTAGCATTGGTTGAATTGAAGGTGATATGTTCTTCCTCAATTACTCCCGAATTTGTTAAAACGCAGGATAATTCCATCACCGCTTTAAGTTCTCTGACGTTTCCGGGAAATGGATATTTCAGAAGTTTTTCCTGAGCATTTTGAGCAATACTGAGTTTTGGCATTTTGTTTTCCTTGCAAAAATCGTCTACAAAGAATTTTGCCAAAATAAGAATATCGTTTCCTCTGTACCTCAATGGCGGAATTTCAATGGGTAAACCCAATAAGCGATAGTAAAGGTCCTCGCGGAAATTGCCTTTTTCAACTTCCTTAGCCAAATTACGATTGGTTGCAACGATCACCCTGGCGTCAAATTTTACAGGCTGCGTACCTCCAACACGATACAGTTCTTTCTCCTGAATTACGCGAAGCAATTTTGCCTGCATGTTCAAATCCATTTCACCAATTTCATCCAGGAAAATGGTTCCCCTGTTGGCTACTTCAAATTTCCCTATTTTACGTGAGTTGGCTCCAGTAAATGATCCCTTTTCATGTCCAAACAACTCGCTTTCGATCAGTTCACTTGGGATAGCGGTAACATTAATAGGCACAAATGTATATTTCACACGGGGAGAATTATAGTGTATCGCTTTGGCAACAAGTTCCTTTCCCGTTCCTGTTTCGCCATAAATGGAAACGGTAATATTGGTTTGTGTTGCTTTATCAATTAATCCGAAAATCTGCTGGATTGCCGGACTATTTCCCTTGATAATATTTTTAAACTCATATTTCTTGCCTATTTCCTCCTTCAGAACGTTGATCTCTTCTTTAAGTTCATTTCGTTCTTTTATATTTTTTATGGTATTCCAAAGCCGTTCCTTGGTGTCTTCATCTTTTACAAAATAGTCATACGCTCCGTCCTTGAGTAATCTCACTGCAGTGGCAACATCTTCCTGGCCGGAAACCACCACCACCGGGATGTCGGAATTGTATTCCTTTACTTTCTTTATCACATCAAAGCCGGAAATATCAGGAAGAGAATAATCCAGTGAGATCAATGAAGGATTTTGATGCAGGTTTTTTAAACATGCCGAACCCGTTTCAAATTTGATCACTTCATTGTCGGGATTAAGGGATAAATGGTACTTCAACATCTCTCCATACAATGGATCATCTTCAACAATAAATATTTTAAATGAATTCATAAAGAATACAATTTGTTTCGAATTTACAATTTTTCAAAATGCGATTCCCAAAATGAGACAGTTTTTTAATGAAAAAGAAATAGTTCTGTAATGCTTTAATATCAATCCTTTTCCCATATTTCGCTGTGCATTAAATTTAAATAGATTTTGATGGAAAACTGACTATTCATTTTAATCACCGAAGTAGTACGAATTAACCTAACTATTTGTTTCAGTTAAAATTATCACTAATAAAATTCGGTTTGGAGTACTTCTGATTTTAATTTGCAATTCCCATTATTAGAATGGGTTAAGCATGCTTATGCTTTGGAATTTTTTTTCAATTTTGGAAAGCTGACCAGAAAAGATAAAAAAAGCCCCTCGGTGGAGGAGCTTCTTTATTATAAAACTTACCTGTTTAAGCGTCTATATTGGCGTACTTGGCATTTTGCTCAATAAATTCACGCCGGGGTGGAACTTCATCACCCATTAACATGCTGAAAATACGGTCAGCCTCTGCACCATTATCAATCGTAGCTTGTCGGAGGATACGGTATTGAGGATCCATGGTGGTATTCCATAGCTGGTCTGCATTCATTTCACCCAAGCCTTTATATCGCTGGATATGAATTCCTTTTTCAGTTCCATTTTCGGAAAATTCCTGAACTGTTTGTTTGCGTTCGTCCTCCGACCAGCAATAACGTTCTTTGTTTCCTTTTTTAATCAAATACAGTGGTGGTGTTGCAATGTAAACATACCCGTTTTCAATTAATTCCTTCATGTACCGATAAAAGAAAGTTAGCAGTAATGTAGCAATATGGCTTCCATCCACATCAGCATCAGTCATAATGATGATCTTGTGATAGCGAAGTTTTTCAAGGTTGAGTGCCTTGCTGTCCTCAGCGGTTCCTATGGAAATACCCAATGCTGTAAACATGTTCCTGATCTCCTCATTTTCGAAGATTTTATGCTGCATGGCTTTTTCAACATTCAGGATTTTGCCACGAAGCGGCAAAATTGCCTGGAACTTACGATCACGACCTTGCTTGGCTGTGCCGCCTGCAGAATCACCCTCCACCAGGTAAATCTCACAAAGAGCCGGGTCTTTTTCAGAACAATCTGCAAGTTTGCCCGGCAGCCCGGTGTTGGAAAGAATATTTTTGCGTTGTACAAGTTCGCGGGCTTTTCGGGCGGCATGACGCGCTGTGGCAGCCAGAATTACTTTGTTTACAATAGTTCTGGCTTCTTTTGGGTTTTCTTCAAGGTAATAAGCGAGGTGCTCACTCACCATTTGATCAACGGAACCCATCACCTCAGAGTTCCCCAACTTTGTTTTTGTTTGACCTTCAAATTGGGGCTCGGCTACTTTTACCGAAATGATGGCTGTTAAGCCCTCCCGGAAGTCATCACCACTGATGTCAAACTTAAGCTTTGCAGTCATTCCCGACTTTTCAGCATAGGTCTTTAAGGTTCTCGTTAATCCCCTTCTGAACCCTGCAAGGTGGGTGCCACCTTCATGCGTATTGATATTATTTACGTATGAATGAAGGTTTTCGGAGAACGAAGTATTGTATTGCATTGCAATTTCAACAGGAATGCCGTTTTTTTCACCTTCTATGGAAATTGGATCGGTCATCAGTTTTTCACGGGTTTCGTCCAGGTAGTTAATGAAGTCGATAAGACCGTTCTCTGAAAAGTAAGTTTTGGTCCGGATATTTCCGTTGTCGTCTTTTTCGCGTTCATCGCTGATGGTAAGGGTAATGCCCTTGTTAAGAAAAGCTAACTCGCGCAAACGTGAGGAAAGTACATCAAAATTATAAACGGTTTCGTTGAAAATACTTCCATCAGGTTTAAAGTGAATGATGGTTCCGGTTTTATCAGATTCGCCAATGACTTTCACTCCTCCAATCGGTTTCCCGATACTATACTCCTGGAAAAAAACCTTTCCTTCACGGTGAATGGTGGCCGTTAATTGTGTTGAAAGTGCATTCACACAGCTTACACCAACTCCGTGCAAACCGCCTGAAACTTTATATGAACCTTTATCGAATTTACCTCCGGCGTGGAGCACTGTCATTACTACTTCCAGGGCGGATTTGTTTTCTTTTTCATGCATCCCTGTGGGGATTCCACGACCATTATCTGTGACTGTAATTGAATTGTCTTCATGAATAACTACATCAATGGTATCGCAATACCCGGCCAAAGCTTCATCAATGGAATTATCAACTACTTCATAAACCAAATGGTGCAAACCGCGCGTACTTACATCGCCGATGTACATCGCCGGCCGCTTTCTTACTGCTTCAAGGCCTTCAAGGACCTGAATATTGTTTTCGTTATAACTGCTTTTCGAAATGTTGTTTTTCTCTTCCGTTGTCATTTTCTGCTATTTAAATATCCCATTAATAATCTGTTGTAAAGATACGAAAATCATGGATTGGATTGCGTTGAAACACGCTTAAAATCAACGTTTTTATTAACATTGTGTTGTTAAGTTGTGGTTGATTTTTTATAAAAAAATGTTATACCAATTGAGGGATTTTTATAAATCGGTAATTTAATGCCTGAATTTTAACCGGCTGACACTAATAATAGGTGTACTCATACTTTAAAATATAATGCTGATTGACCGCCTGACCATGCATATTCATAAATACTTCTGTTTCGGAAACCTGCCCCTGTTCGTTGTATTGTCTGTTTACCTCGCTGTTTATTTCTCCTTGCTCATTAATTTCTCTTTGTAGGATGGCATTTCCTTTTTCATCATATTCTAGCTCGGTTTCCGACTTGCCATAACCCGACTCTTCCTTGATTTTGGTCAACAGGCCCTTATCATCATAAATATATTCAGATACAGCCATTAATTTATTTTTCGGCCCGTATTTCTGGGATTTCACAAGGCTTCCCTTTTCATTAAAATGGTTTACCCAGGTAATGTCTTCCTCTTCGATTGACCATTTTGTTTGTTTGCTCAAATTGCCTTCATTGTCATATTCAAGTTTCTCATCCAAAACCACTTCGTCGTACTCAGTCACTTTCCTGCTTAATAATTTATCACCTGAATATGTCCTTTCTTCCAAAGCTTCCAGTTCATTGTATGAATCTATGGTTTCTTTTTTAATTGGCATTCCGTCAGCATTGTAAATAAAATTGATCGTGTCTTTGGAGCCATCCACATAATGCCTGAACATTTTTACTGCTTTACCATTTTCGTCGCGCTCGTAGGTTTTATGCTCAGCCGGTTCATCTTCATCCAGGAAACTTTTTTCTTCGATAAGAAAACCATCCGGGTTATAAGTAGCCTCAAAACGCTCATCGGGTTTACCATTGGGACGATATTTTACTTCCCGAATGATATTCTCATTTTCATCAAATTCAGTAAAACTTGCCTTATATCCGGTTTGCGATGGTTCGCCATCCGGTCCGTTTGGGTATATAATATCGTATTTGTGAAGGGTGGTGCTTTTAATTTTTGCTTTCGTCATTTATTTGCGGGTTTTCTTTATTAAATGTTTTAAGTTTCATTAATTTAGCCACAAAATTATAGTTTATATTCAAAGATCAATTTAAACTTATCCTTAATTAAACTGTTATGAAACGAATAATTTTACCTATCGCCCTTATCGGGTTTTTATTTTTAATGAGTTGTGAGCAGAATAAACAGATGAAGATTAAACCCGCACCTTACCCTGTTGCCAAAAAAGTAGACACCGTTGATGTTTATTTCGGGCATCAAGTAGCTGATCCTTACCGCTGGCTTGAAGATGATAATTCACCTGAAACCGAAGCCTGGGTAAATGCCGAAAACGAAGTAACTTTTGGTTATCTGGAACAAATCCCTTTCCGGAACAAAATCAAAGAGCGGCTTGAGCAAATTTGGGATTATCCCAAGTATGGTGTTCCTTTTAAAGAGGGAAATAATTTTTATTTCTTTAAAAATGACGGCATGCAGAATCAGTATGTGATTTACAAACAAACTGCCCTGGAGGCTGAGCCGGAAGTTTTCCTCGATCCCAATACATTTTCTGAAGACGGAACTGTAGCGCTATCTGGGCTGGAGTTTAACCATGACGGCACTTTGCTGGCCTACAGCATATCTAAATCCGGTTCCGACTGGAGCGAGATTTATGTGATGGATGTGGAAACTAAAAACTTGCTGGATGATCACCTCGAGTGGATCAAATTCTCCGGAACATCCTGGAAAGGAGATGGTTTTTATTACAGCCGTTACGATGAACCCAAAGAAGGGGATGAGTTGAAAGCTTCCAACGAATATCATAAAGTTTATTATCATAAAATCGGTACAGCTCAATCAGAGGACAAGCTGATTTATAAAAATGATGAATACCCCAAACGTAATTATTATGCCGGAACCACGGATGATGAATCATTCCTGTTTATGAGCGAATCAGCCGGAACCAGCGGGAATGCACTCTGGGTGAAAAAACTGGATGGCAGTCAGGATGATTTTACGCTCGTTGCCGAAGGTTTTGAAAATGAATATAACGTCATCGATAATCTTGGTGAGCAACTTTTGATCATGACCAATGATGGTGCACCCAAATGGCAGCTTGTTCTGGTTGATCCGATGAATCCTGAAAAAGCAAACTGGAAAGTGATCATTCCTGAAAAGGAAGAAGTGTTGCAATCTATCTCGCTGGTGGGTGATAAAATCGTAGCTGAATACATGAAAAATGCAACTTCGGTAGCTTTTATTTATGATTATGACGGCAATTACGTGGAAGACCTGCAACTGCCCGGAATCGGCTCCATGTCGGGAATTAGTGGTAAAAAGGGTGAAGATCTTGCGTTTTATTCCTTTACTTCATTTACCTTTCCTTCAACTGTTTATAAATACAGTATTGCCAACAATAGCTCTGAGGTTTATACCCGCTCCGAAATTGATTTTGATGTTGATAATTACGAAACCAAACAGGTCTTTTATAAAAGTAAAGACGGCACCGAAGTATCGATGTTCATTGTGCATAAAAAAGGTTTGAAAATGAACGGCAAAAACCCAACCTATCTTTATGGTTACGGTGGATTTAACATCAGCCTTACGCCCGGATTTAGTATTACCCGCCTGGTATTGCTTGAAAACGGATTTGTATTTGCCATGCCCAACCTGCGTGGCGGTGGCGAGTACGGCGAAGAGTGGCACGAAGGCGGTACCAAAACAAATAAACAAAATGTATTTGATGACTTTATTGCTGCTGCTGATTACCTCATCGAAACCGGGTACACGCAACCCGCAAAACTGGCTATCGCAGGTGGTTCAAATGGTGGATTACTCGTGGGTGCTTGTATGACCCAGCGACCGGATTTATTTGCCGTGGCTTTGCCCGCAGTGGGTGTAATGGATATGCTTCGTTATCATAAATTCACCATTGGCTGGGCATGGGCTTCTGATTATGGCACCAGCGAAGAGTCGGAAGAGATGTTCAACTATTTGTATGGATACTCGCCAGTTCATAATATTAAAAACGGTGTAAATTATCCGGCTACACTGATCACTACAGCAGATCACGACGACCGTGTGGTTCCTGCACACTCCTTTAAATTTGCTGCAACCTTGCAGGAAAAACACAAAGGTGACAATCCCGTGCTGATCCGCATTGACGTAAAAGCCGGTCATGGTGGTGGAAAACCAACGGCCAAGGTGATAGAAGAATACACCGATGAATGGTCGTTTATGATGTATAATTTAGGAGTAACTCCTGTTTATTAAAAGAGATTGAAATTATTATTTTGAAAGGGATGGCCGGGTGGTTGTCCCTTTTTTTAGTTTTTTAATTGTCGATCAAGCTACTGCTTTACAAGTTTTACAATTTTGGTATTATTTTTTAATTTCACCTGAAGAATGTATATGCCCGGGTATTTGATTTTTTGTGAATCTAATGCAAAAGTAGCTCGGCCATTTTCAACCTGATAATTACTTAAATTGCAAATGAATTTACCTGTGATCGAAAAGATGCTACATGCCGGTATTTCATTGTCATCAATATCGATGCGTATTTTTGTATCGTGTTGAAATGGATTTGGGAAAACCGACATTTCTTCATTGGAAGCAATTTGCTCATCCAGACCAGTTATGATGTTTGAAACGGTAATGGTATCGCCTCCAAGTCCTTCAAAAACCGAAAGCCCGCAATCAGTTCCAACCCAAATTTTGCCTTCCGGTCCAAAGGTTATGTCAAAAATAGTATTTCCCAAAAGCGTTGAATTATCAGTATTAAAACGAATCCAGTTTGTTTGGTCAAATTTCAAAAGTCCGTACTTAAATGTTCCAAACCAAATCTCACCATTATCTGCTATCTCCATGCAATAAACAAGGTTAAAATCAGTACCGTCATTTTTGGTTTTATATTGCGTCCATGTGTAGCCATTGTATTTTACCATTCCTTTACCTGCAATCCACAGATTATTGGACAAATCAAATTTTATCTCCTGAATGTTTGGTGATGTTGGCAATCCTGAGTTGGTATAATCATAAATTGTCCATGTTGATCCCTGCTCGCATGCAAGCCGATAGAGCGTTCCAAACCATTTACTTCCATCGGGCCCAAAGCCGGCACTTTGCGGTTGGTAATAAACCGATATACCTGGAATTGGATATTGTGTAAATGAACCATTGAACCTGTGAATTGGATCGTCGCCGGATGGGATCCAAATATTATTATCATAATCTGCTGAAATTTTATTAACCGTATACAATTCATGCGAATATTTTACCCAATCCGAGGAATTTAACTTATACAAAGCATCCGGATTTGCAGCCCACAGATTATTATTTTGATCTTTCGTGAATGAATTTGCATCGTAAGGAACATTCGATTCAGGATCATTATATTGTACCCAATTGTCGTTGCTATAACTGCCAAATCCTTTTTGATTAAAAGTGAAATTTGAGGAGTATTGGGATGTCCCAATCCACAAGGTATTGGATTCATCAAATTCAATTGCCTTTACCCGGTTCCCAGGCAATCCTGAATTTGCAGTATTAACCCTATCCCAATCTGATGACCCTCCATTGAATTTTAGCAGTCCTTTTCCCCGTGTGGCGAGAAATATTTCATTATTGCTGTCAATTAATAAATCATTTAAAAAATGCGTAAAATATCCTCCCTGTGTAACATATTGAACTGACCATTCATCTCCATCAAACTTAAATAACCTGGGATAGGTCACAACCCAAATATTTTCATCCTGATCGGTTTCAACATCATAGATTCGGCCATTTTGAGGCAAATTGCCATTGCTTTCGGTATAAACTGTCCATTCGCCCTCACTAAACCTGGCAATGAAAACAGAGTCAATGTTGAAAGTTGTATCGGGAATAAAGGCTCCCGATACCCATATGCTATTTTCAATATTGGCATGAACACTGGTTAAGTAGTTTGCTGGCAAATCGGAATTTTGAGCTGTGTAAGTTGAAAATTCGGACCCATCAAAATGAATGAGGCCTTCTTCTGAAGCCATCCAAACTTCTGCATTCAAATCCGTCGTGATTTGCTGAATTGGATTATAAGTACTCCCCGGAATGGGATATTCATGAAGTGTATTTTCATATAACTCGTACAAATTGAAATCATTTGAGCCTTCGAACCATAGGTGATTATTTAAATCCACTGTGAAATTAATTCCAAAGATTGTATCATAGTGTATCCATTCAGCTCCATTGTAATAGAATAATCCATTGTTAAAACCTCCAACCCAAAGGTGATCATCTTCGGTAGCAACAATTTCTCTGTGAATATAACTAATACATGCCTCCTGATCCTGATCGGTATGTTTTAAAAACTGAACGGAATTATCCTCTTTGCTAATCCTGGCAATCCGGCATTCTGTTGCAACCCAAATGTAATTAGGGCTTTCGGTTATACTGTTTATTTCATTTCCGGTAAAATAGTTCGACCAGCTATCTGATTGACTATAACTTAAAATGGGGAGAATGAAAAAAAATAAGGAGGTAATAATTAGTGGCTTCATAAACTCAAAATTGTAGTTTATACTCTCATTTTTAGCAAATTTAACAATAAACCTGATTAAACACTATTGTTAAACCTACTTTTTTAATTAAATCAGAATCGCAGTTTAAGGCTTTGTCTTATCTAAAATTGCCTATTCACCTTTTTAAGTTAATTTTGCACGCTAATATGGCAAAAAAAGTGATCATCGGATTATCGGGTGGCGTTGATAGCAGCGTTGCAGCGTACCTCTTGAAAGAACAGGGCTACGATGTGGAAGCACTCTTTATGATCAACTGGAAAGATTCGAGTGTAACGTTGAGAGGCGACTGCTCCTGGGAGGAAGACATCCTCATTGCGAAGCTGGTAGCCAAAAAGCTGGACATCCCGTTGCACGTGGTTGACTCGAGTGAAGATTACATGAAAAAGGTGGCCGATTATATGTTTGCCGAATACGAAAAAGGCAAAACCCCCAACCCCGATGTGCTGTGCAACCGCGAGATCAAGTTTGACGTGTTCATGGATAAAGCCCGTGAGATAGGGGCAGATTACTTTGCCACCGGCCATTATTGCAGGAAAGAAACTACGGAGGTTAACGGTAAAAATGTTTATCGTTTGCTTGCCGGTTCCGATCCCAATAAAGACCAAAGTTATTTCCTGTGTCAGTTGTCGCAGGATCAGCTCAAAGATGCGCTTTTCCCAATCGGGCATATGCTGAAACCTGAAGTGCGGGAACTGGCAGCAAAGCTTGATTTGGCATCTGCCGATAAGCGGGATTCTCAGGGGATTTGTTTCGTGGGAAAGGTGGATTTGCCAACTTTTTTACAACAAAAACTCAAACCCAGGGAGGGTGATATCATCGAAATACCAGCCGGGGTCGTAATTGAAAAGGATAAGAACCTTGCCAGTGATGATCTTGATTTGTTATGTGCCGACAGGCAATTCCATCGCGATGAAGGGATCGTGAAAGGCAAACACAAAGGTGCACATTATTACACCATCGGTCAGCGCAAAGGGCTGGATGTGGGCGGCACCCCTGAACCCTTGTTCATCATCTCCACTGACATCGATAATAACATCATTTTTGTGGGGCAGGGAAAAAAACATCCGGGGCTTTATCGCAGCGGATTGTTCATTCCACAAAAAGAAACCCACTGGATCCGGCCTGATAAAGCATTGAAGACTGGTGAGTCAGCAGATTACCTGGTGCGCATTCGTTACCGGCAGGAGTTGCAGCAGGCTACTTTATTCCAAAAAGAAAACAGGGTCTATATCACTTTCGCTGAGCCGCAACGCGGCATTACCTCAGGTCAGTTTGCTGCCTGGTACGAAGGAGAGGAGTTGCTGGGCTCCGGTGTGATTCAATGATCTTAATATTTCCCGGGCTAACCTGAATTCTATTTTTCTATTGTTTCCAACATTTTCTTGACAAATTTTCATAATTGTTATCGGATTAACAGAAATATTATTTCTATATTAGCCCGTGTGAAAAAACAAGAGGAGTTGACCATTCGGGTTTGACTTTGAGAATTTGTGTAACGTATTAAAATTAAATAATCTATGGAAAATATTGATTGGGGAAAGCTACCCTTTGGTTATTTTAAAACTGATTACAATGTACGCTGTTATTATCGCAACGGAAAATGGGGAACGGTTGAAATTTCGTCGTCGGAAACGATCAATATTCACATTGCCGCCACCTGTTTGCATTATGGTCAGGAGTGTTTTGAAGGGATGAAGGTTTTCCGTGGAAAAGATGAGAAAATTCGTGTGTTCCGCTGGGAAGAGAATGCCAAAAGGATGCAGCGTTCCAGTGAAGGTATTATGATGGCCCCACCGCCGCTGGAACTTTTTAAAGAGATGATGCTAAAAGTAATCAAACTGAATGAGCGTTTTATTCCGCCTTCAGGACTTGGAGCTGCATTGTATCTTCGTCCGCTTACTTTGGGAACCGGGCCGCAAGTGGGTGTTAAACCTGCCGAGGAGTACATGTTTATGATCTTTGCCGGACCTGTAGGACCATATTTTAAAGAAGGATTCCATCCGGTGAATGTGCAAATTGTTCGGGATTACGACCGCACTGCACCCCATGGTACAGGTCATATCAAGGTAGGTGGAAATTATGCTGCCAGTTTGCGGCCGGCTGCAAGGGCCAAGGAGGAAGGATTCAGTACAGTTCTTTTTGTTGATTCGAAGGAAAATAAATACATCGATGAAGCTGGACCGGCCAATTTCTTTGGTATCAAAGGAAATACTTATGTAACACCCGATTCAGTTACGATTTTACCTTCAATTACCAATATGAGCTTGCGAATGCTTGCAGAGGATATGGGAATGAAAGTGGAACATCGTCACGTTATGGTGGATGAACTGGAAGGATTTGATGAAGTGGGCGCTTGTGGAACTGCAGCGGTTATTTCACCTATCAAACGCATTGTCGACCGTGAATCGGGAAAAGAATACAACTACTGCCCTGATGGAGAAGCAGGACCCATTTCAACCAAACTTTATAAAACATTAAAGGGAATTCAGGAAGGGGAGATTGAAGATAAATTTGGCTGGAATATGATCGTTGAATAGAATTTGCAAATTATATTTCGAAAAGGCTGTTTGTCAAATGATGAACGGCCTTTTTTATTAAATTTCAGTGGAATAAGAAATTTATTAATAAATTTATAGCTTATTTCAAAAGCTATTTCGAATGGCTTCTATTGGTTTTGTAAATCATTGATTAAATAACAATTAAAATTCCATGTCATGAAAAAACTTTACAACCTTGTTTATATTGCTACTGCTATTTTGCTTGCGTTCAATGCAACATCCAGGGCCCAACAATCTTTAACAATTGCTGAGGTTTACGATTTTGAGATAGGTGATCTTTTTCATTATAGTTTTCATGCCCAAATTGGCCAAAGTGGTATGTCTTCCGTTACAAATATTGAAATTATCGAACGTTTCTATTCAATTGGGAATGATACTGTTTTTTACATCAGGGATGTAGATTATAAAGAGATAACATCTGATAATCAGGTCTGGGTTTTTTCATATTACACTGATACTACGTTTTACACTAACCTCGACCAATTGATCAATTCTGGTCTAATAGATACAGTATTTTCAAATCCTGAACAATACAATGGAAGGAGTGTATGTCAATGGGCTGATTCGTCTATGTATGATGCAACTTACTATAAATGGGTAGCAGGATGCGGTATGGCATATCAATATTACGATGGTTGGGAGTACGGTTCGTACACTAATAATTCTCTTGTGTATTACAAGAAGGGAGATGAAGAGTGGGGTGAACCAATGTTGGTTGGCATTGGTGAACAATCCGAAGATTTCGGTCAGTTTCTGCTTTTTCCAAATCCTTGTAGTATAGGAACTTTCCATATTCAGACTACATCGGATACCCCCTGTCAGCTTACAATTATTGATGCATCAGGGCAAATAGTAACAAGTCGGATACTGATATCAAGCACATCAATTGATGCCTCTAACTGGCCTGTTGGAATTTATTTTGTTAGCCTCAGCCATTATAATAAGAGGATAATCACAAAGCTATTGATAGAGTAGGATTGGGTGACACATAAAATAATCTTAAAGTCAAACTATTTTTGATGTAACCCACACTCCTTGTGCTCCGGCGTTTCCCACCACCAGCGGCCTGCACGTACATCTTCACCAGGCTGAACAGCGCGGGTACAGGGCAAACAGCCAATGCTTGGAAAACCCTGATCGTGAAGTGTATTATAAGGGATTTTGTGTTTATTTATAAAAGCCCAAACTTCATCTTCCGACCAGTTAATGAGTGGGTTGAGTTTTAACCGGCCGTGATTGTTTTCGTCCAGTTCGAGGAGATTATTGTTGTTCCGGGTGACCGACTGTTCTTTTCGCAAGCCGGTGATCCAAATGTCACAACCTTCCAATGCCCGGTGAAGCGGTTCAATCTTTCGGATATGGCAACACAATTTGCGGTTCTCAACACTTTCATAAAACAGGTTCATCCCTTTTTCATTCACCATGTTTTCCACTTGCTTATAATCCGGGAAATAGATTTCCATCTTCATTTTGTATCGTGCATTGGTCCGGTCGATGAGATCATAAGTCTCCTGGAACATGCGACCAGTGTCAAGTGTGAAAATTTTGGTGTCCGGCGCAATTTCGCGGATCATATGGGTGAGTACCTGATCCTCAGCGCCAAGGCTGGAGGCGAACGCAATCCGCCCTTTATATTCTTTTAAAAAATACTGCAATACTTCCTCAACAGTACTTTCAGCGAAGCGATCATTTAATTCCCTAATCAAATCGTCTTTCATAAGTGGCAGCAAAGTTAATTTAAAATTTGTTTCAGCTTAAATACTTCACCTGCGCGAACGCCTTTTTCCGTTTGTACCAGGTTACAACATTCATTTTCAAGGTCATGTTCAAAAATCAGGTGGTAATTATTTTCCACAGCTTCTTTTAAAAACGCCTCTTTTTCATTGAGTGTGATTAAGGGTTGTATATCCACACTGGGCACAAAGGGCAAAGGGATATTTGCCACAAGTGGGATGAAATCGGCCATGAAAACAAAAGTCAGGTCATTGTATTTTATTTTTGGGATCATTTGACCTTGCGTATGACCATTTACCTGGAACAGTTCAATGGTTTCAGTGAATTTACCCGGTTTTTCGATAAGATTTAATTTGCCAGCCTCTTCAATAGGCTTAAAGTTGATCTTGAAAAACGAACCGATCTCACGGCTGTTGGGGTGGTTTGCCCAGTCCCACTGTGCTTTTGAAACATGATGTTTAGCATTTTTAAAAACAAGCTGCGGATTGCCCGACGCATCCATTTTAACAGCGCCCCCGCAATGATCGTCATGCAAATGAGTAAACACCACATCGGTAATATCGTTCCTTGTTAAGCCAATTTCTGCCAAAGATTTATCAGGGCTGTGATCGCCAAAAATGTACCGGAAACTGTAATATTTATCCGCTTGTTTGTTGCCCATTCCCACATCAAAAATGATTTTTCGCTCATTTTCTTCCACAAGCAAACAGCGCGTTGTGATGGGGATCATGTTTTTCTCATCCGGTTCAATTAGCTTTTTCCAAATCGTTTGCGGAACAACCCCAAAGGCAGCTCCTCCATCCATTTTCCAGTTTTCAGCAATTACCGGGTATATGCGCATAATCATTAATTTGTTGCTAAAATAGCGTTTTCAACGGTAGGCAGATAATTCAGTTTTCAACAATAATTTATTCAAAGCTGGGTGTTTAAAAGTGTTTTGAAATACCATAAAGGCGGACTTGCTTAATCAATAAATTTGTCAAAAGCTTGAACATGAAAGTACATTTTATCGCGATTGGCGGGTCGGCCATGCATAACCTGGCCATTGCGCTGGTGAAAAAAGGATATACGGTCAGCGGGTCGGATGACGAGATTTTTGAGCCCTCCCGCGGTCGGTTGAAAAAATATGGAATTCTGCCTGGGAAAGAGGGTTGGGATGTCGAAAATATAAAACCCGGTTTGGATGCCGTGATCGTTGGCATGCATGCCAAAGAGGACAACCCTGAGCTTCATCGTGCGCAGGAGCTGGGCATACCGGTTTTTTCATATCCGGAATATTTATTCGAACAAGCCAAAGATAAAATCCGGGTGGTGATTGGCGGAAGCCACGGCAAAACCACAATTACTTCCATGATCCTGCATGTGATGCAGTTTCACAATATGGAGTGTGATTACATGGTAGGCGCTCAACTTGAAGGTTTTGAGGTGATGGTGAAGATTACACCTACGGCCAATGTGATAATCCTTGAAGGTGATGAATACCTCACTTCTCCGCTGGACAAGCGGCCTAAGTTCCATTTGTATGAACCCGATATTGCCCTGATCAGCGGCATTGCATGGGATCATATCAATGTTTTCCCCACTTTTGAAATGTATGTGGATCAGTTCAGGATTTTTGCAGATTTAATTACTCCATACGGAACACTGGTGTATTGTGAGACCGATCCGGAAGTAAAAAAGATCGGGGAAAATTCACGCAATGATATTGATAAAAAGCCTTACGGATTGCCCTCGTTTGAGGTGAAGGAGGGGATTACCTTTATTCATTTCGATGGACAAAAAATCCCACTGAAAGTCTTTGGCGAGCA
>Ga0116152_10001449_pt1 | contig 19475 bp, 20 predicted proteins | sample AD_UKC119_MetaG_FD_89894 | JGI IMG/M metagenome (GOLD analysis project Ga0116152, IMG submission 89894) | Active sludge microbial communities of municipal wastewater-treating anaerobic digesters from Hong Kong - AD_UKC119_MetaG | ecosystem: Engineered > Bioreactor > Anaerobic > Digestate...
GCGTTGATCAGCCTGCTGTTCTTCTGGCTTGCCCTGATAGGGGCCGGCGCGTTGAAGGGCTATCGTTCGATCGCCCTGGACATTGCCGATCACCAGCGGATGATGGGACCCGTGAACAGGGCACTGTATGCCTTCACGATCGCGGGCCTGGGTGTGGTGGCCGGTCTGGGAACGATCGCTTTGATCTATCTCCGGGCACTGTGGGGGAGCGCCGACCTGGAGGTTGCAGCCTTGGCGGAGAAACAACTCCCGAGCAATGATCCGTAGGCTGATGGAATGGACAGGCTTGTCCCATCGCGCAAGCCATTCAGGCGGGTAGATGTCGAGATCGGCCCGCTTTGAGTTCGAATAGCCACGCGCGAGCACCATCAGCGGTCAGCACTTCCTGAAGGTCGGTAGCACAAGGTGCTCCATGCCCATCAGCGCGGCAGCGATCCCGAGATATCCACCGATACGATCCATCTTGGCCGCAAGGAGCAGGTAGATGACCAAGCTGTTGCCAGCGTTCCGGAGTGCCGTGTGGACCAGCTTGTACATGGTGTGCTTCCGCGAATTCCGGACCTGCCCACGATGTTGCATGCACCAAGGTGGACCATGCCGGTGTGGAGGTCATGTCATCCTCAGCCACCCGATACCGGTGCTGCTGTGCGCTGCATCGATCGGATGGCGTTGATGAGGAGGAGCAGTGCACCAACAGGGAGCGGGATCGAGCACCCGAAAAGCACGGCATGGTATCCTGGGATCATGCCAGCGCCCATCCAGAGCAGGGTGCCTTGCAGGAAGAGGAGCAATTCTGATGACAGCACACCACCGAAGAAGAGAAGGAGGCCCGCCCGCATACCGGGACGTCGTTCATCGAGCCAGCCACGGGTGATCGCGTAGCCGAAGAGCGCGCTGCTGGCCACTCCGAGGGTGTTGAGATGGATGAAGCCGATCACATAGTTGCGGATCGTAAGGGCCATTTCCGCCATGGTAGGCCAGACAAGAACGGTCTGAATGGCGACCTTCACCATCATCGCGCAAAGCAACATGCCAATGCACAGTCGAAGCCATGGCGTGGTGCGAACCAAGGCCTGAGCCCGCACCCTATGCATCGCCATCAGGGTGCGCCAGCCAGCCCAGAGTTGTACGAGCACACCGACCGCATTGACCGCGATGATGAACGTGTAGCGTTCGGACCAAGCGATCACCAAGGCGTAGGTGAGCAGGCAGGAGAGGAGCCAGAAAGATGTGGTGAAGCGGTCAAGTCGTACCGGTACACCATGTGTCTCCGCCCATCGACTACCGATGGCCATCACGCCGAACCAGAACCATCCATTGAACTGGAAATGCAGGAACCATTGGATGCTCCAGTAATAGATCTCGGTGCCCGCAAGCCCGGCCGCCATGATGAAGGGCATGGCCCAGATCCCGATAGTGGAGACCACCAGTAGCACGAGGGCGAGACGCACTAGCAGCCGACTTCCTTCTGCAGGCCAAGCCGCCGTTCGGCGCCACGCATGGATGGCCAGAACATAGCCCAAGAACATGTGGATGGTGGAGAAGGCGATCGGGATGGGAGCGTAGCCTTGACAGGGGAAGAACAGCATCATGCCTCCCACGGTGATCAGGGCGAAGGTGAACGTGCGGGCGATACCGGGTCGCAGGTCGGCCCCTCCCTGATCGAGCAGGGCGACAAAGAGCCCGGTGAATACCCAGCCGAGCATGGCCACATGCGAATGTGCATGGAGCCAGGGCTTGAAGACCATCCAGGGCAGGTCCACCACGAAGATCAGTCGGAGCAGCGCACCTATAACGGCAGCCACCACCAGGCAGCCCAATGCCCATGTGAAGAACGCACGCATTGCTTGCGCGAATATGGTAAAAATGACACTGGGAATATCAGTCATGCAACTGATATTGATCAGTCTTTACATTCGCCTTACGGTCCACTTTTGGATCGCGATCAAAGCAACCCGATCATGATGAACAACGCACAGGCGAGGAAGAGCATTTCGAGGCTGGTTGTCTGGGGTATGGTTCTGACCATGGTGGCATGCGGCGGGTCCGAGAAACGGACCACACCTCCAGGGACCACGGCCCCGGCAGTTCCGGAGCCAAATGCCACGACTCCTGCAAAAGAATTGTACACGGCTGCGGATCTTGCCTTGGCCGATGTGGACCAGGGCATGGCTGCAAAAGGCAAGGCGACAAGCGAAATGAAATGCACCGCCTGCCACAGCATGGGCGAGAACCGGATCGTGGGCCCGGGATGGAAGGGCATCACCACCAAGCGTGAACCCGCATGGATCATGAACATGATCGTACATACCGATGCCATGCTGGAGACCGACCCCGAAGCTCAGAAGATGCTCGAAGAATGCTTGGTGCGCATGCCCAACCAGAACCTGAGCCACGATGAGGCTCGCGAGGTGCTGGAGTATATGCGCACCCTCTGATCATAAGACAACCCTCCACAACGATGAAGCGCCCGTTATTGACCTCCTCCCTGCTGCTCGGCGCCGCAGGGGCCCTGTTCCTGCTGTTCAACTCCTTGCAAGGCTGTAGACCAAGAACGGTGGAAGCCGCTGTCGGTGGAGATGCCGCATCCAGGACCTATGTGAAGCCAGGTGCCTATGATGAGTTCTACAACCTCGTCAGCGGCGGCTTCAGCGGCCAAGTGGCGGTCTACGGACTGCCGAGCGGTCGCTTGCTGCGGGAGATCCCGGTCTTCAGCGTGGACCCCGAGAGCGGTTATGGTTACAGCGAAGAAACGAAGGGCATGCTCTCGACCACCCAGGGTTTCATCCCTTGGGACGACAGCCACCATCCCGAACTATCGCAGACCGATGGGGTGCCCGATGGCAAGTGGTGCTTCATCAACGGCAATAACACACCTCGGATCGCCTTGATCGACCTGGGCACCTTCCGTACCGCCAGCATCATCGAGATCCCGAACAGTGCGGGTAACCATAGCTCTCCTTTCACCACTGGCAATAGTGAGTATGTGGTGGCGGGTACACGGTTCAGCATCCCAATGGGCGACGAGTCATCCCGTGATGTGCCGATCAAGACGTACAAGGAGAACTTCAAGGGCACGGTGAGCTTCATTCATCCCGATCCGGAAACGGGCAAGATGAACATCGCGTTCCAGATCAAGACCCCCGGTGTGAACTTCGACCTGAGCCATGCCGGCAAGGGACCGAGCGAAGGGTGGTTCTTTTTCAGCTGCTATAACACGGAGCAGGCCTACAGCCTCATGGAGGTGAACAGCAGCCAGCGGGACAAGGACTTCATTATGGCCGTCAATTGGAGGATGGCCGAACAACTGGCCAGGGAGGGCAAGGGTAAGCGTGTGCCGGGCAAGCACCACAGCAATTGGTGGAACCACCATACGCACAGTGCGGAGTCCACCGTGTACGAGGATGTGCTGCAACTGGACCCGAAGGAGCACCCCGGCCTGTTGTATTTCATGCCCTGTCCGAAGAGCCCGCATGGTTGCGATGTGGACCCTTCCGGCAAGTACATCATCGGTAGCGGAAAGCTCGCTGCGCTCATCCCCGTGTTCAGTTTCGAGAAGATGAAGGCCGCCATCGCCGCGAACGACCTCGAAGGAGATTATGACGGCATCCCCGTGCTGAAGTATGAGAGCGTGCTGCACGGCGAGGTGAAGAAACCGGGCCTGGGTCCCTTGCACACCGAGTTCGATGCCAACGGGAACGCTTATACCTCCATGTTCGTGAGCAGTGAGATCGTGAAATGGAACGTGCAGAGCCTCGAAGTGCTCGACCGCGTTCCCACCTATTATAGCATCGGGCACCTGATGGTACCAGGAGGTGACAGTAAGAAACCTTGGGGAAAATACGTGGTGGCCTATAACAAGATCACCAAGGACCGCTATCTGCCTACAGGACCCGAACTGTCGCAGAGCGCGCAGCTCTATAGCATCGAAGGCGACAAGATGGAATTGTTGCTTGACTTCCCCACCACAGGTGAGCCGCACTACGCGCAGGCCATTCCTGCGGACCTTGTTCGGCCCCGAGAGGTGAAGTTCTTCAAGATCGAGGAGAACCAACACCCGTACGCGGCCAAAGGCGAGAAGGAGACACGTGTGGAGCGCAAGGGCAAGGAGGTGCATATCTACATGACCACCATCCGTTCTCACTTCGCGCCGGACAATGTGGAAGGGGTGAAGCTGGGGGATGAGGTGTACTTCCATGTCACCAACCTCGAACAGGACTGGGACGTTCCGCATGGGTTCGCGATCAAAGGCGCACAGAATGCAGAGCTGCTCATCATGCCCGGTGAGACCCAGACCCTCAAATGGGTGCCTGGTCGGGTGGGTGTCGTGCCGTACTACTGCACGGACTTCTGCTCGGCACTCCATCAGGAGATGCAGGGTTATGTGCGCGTGAGTCCCGCCAATAGCACCGTACCGCTCACGGCCTATACGGTGAGCGTTGATGCGGAGCTGTAGCAGGATCGAATGGGTGCGACCGTGCGACGGGCGGTACGCTCTCGCACGGTCGCACTCATTCACCATTCGCAGCACGTTCGCCTCCTCACCAACCCCGTCCTTCCCACCTTCCATACCTGTTCCAAGTTGAGACCCATCTCCCGCATCATGATCGCCCTGGCCGCCCTGGCCCTGCTCGTGTTGTTGGTCACACCCATCTGGCGGATCGATCTGCATGCACCCCAATACCCGGAGGGTCTGTTCATGCGCATACACGCGGACCATTTCGACGGTGATGTGGAGAAGATCAACGGCCTGAACCATTACATCGGTATGGCCTACATCAAGGATGAGATGTTCACCGAGTTCATCTATCTTCCCAAGGTGCTGATGCTGCTAAGCGCCTTGGGTCTGGTCGCGGCGGCATGGGGTAGAAGGATACTCCTGTTCCTCGGGCTGGTCACGCTCTCACTGTTCAGCCTGTGGGCCCTCTGGCGCATGTGGGCATGGGGTTATGATTACGGGCACAACCTTGATCCGCGTGCGGCCATCAAGGTGGAGGGCATGGCCTACCAACCACCGCTGATCGGTCACAAGCAGCTGCTCAACTTCGATGCGTGGAGCACGCCGGATATCGGTGGCTGGGTGCTCTTCTGTGTTCTCGGCCTTCTGGCGGGCGTGTATTTCCTCGAACTTCGTGATATGCACACCCGCCGTAAGGTGCGCCGAAACCTACGACCATGAGAAGATCACTGCTCCTCCTGCTAACGCTCGTCACGTTCGGGTCCTTTTCGTGCAGTCAAGTGGATCCCACCATCGACTTCGGCAGATCGGAATGCGCCCATTGCCGTATGAACGTGGTGGACCGGCAGTTCGCAGCTGCCATCAGCACGAACAAGGGCCGGCAGTACGTATTCGACGATGTTTCCTGCATGGTACGCTTCGTGGAGGCGGGCAACGTGGCCGAGGAGCAGGTGGCCGCATGGCGTGTGTGTGACCATTCCGCCCCGGGTGTGTTGATCGATGCCACCACCGCCTTCTACCTGCACGGGCCGGCCTTCCGCAGCCCCATGCGCGGCGATGTGGCCGCGTTCCTGACGGAGGATCAGTGCAGGAAGGCACAGGTGGGTTCGGAGGACGGGCCATTGGATTGGACGGCCGTGCGTACCACGCTTGCGAAGTGACCGTTGTGAGGTATAAGGTGCTTTCCCTTCTGATCGCGCTGGTGGTGGGACCGGCCACCAACGCACGAACATGGATGCTCCATGCCGATAAGGGTTCATTGAAGGCGACCATCGACAGGGCGGCACCGGGTGATACGATCGTGATCAGCGGGACGGTCCTGGAGGGTACGGTCGTGGTAGCGAAGCCGCTGGTGTTGCTTGGCGGTCACGAGGCGGTCATCGACGGTGGAGCTGAAGGGGATGTATTGGATGTCACAGCCGATGATGTGACCGTCCGGGGCATCCACATCCGCAACCCGCGGCATAGTGATCTGGATGACCTCGCCGGCATCAAGGTGCGATCATGTCGAGGGGTGGTGATAATGGGGAATACCTTCCATCGCTGCTTTTTCGCGATGCACCTGAGTGGTGTGCGTGATGCCGTGGTGGCCGGTAATACGGTGATCGGCGACCCTGATGATCTGGACCATATGGCCAATGGCATCCACCTTTGGAAATGCAGCAATGCCACGATCCAGAACAATGCGATACGACACCACCGGGATGGCATCTATTTCGAGTTCGTGACGGATTCACGCATCGTTCACAACACGGCAGTGCACAACCAGCGTTACGGGCTGCATTTCATGTTCAGTCACCGTGATGTGTACGAGGACAATCATTTCGAGGACAACGGGGCCGGGGTGGCGGTGATGTACAGCAAGGTGATCACCATGCGCCGGAACACTTTCCGCGCCAATCGGGGTGCCAGTGCTTACGGACTCTTGTTGAAGGAGATCAACGACGGGCGCATCGAGGGCAACCGCTTCACTGACAATACCACGGGGATCATGGTGGATGGATGCAATCGTGTCCGTGTGGAGAACAACATGTTCGGACTTAACGGATGGGCCCTCCGATTGTTCGCGAACGCGTTCGCCTGCACCTTGACCGGCAACGTCTTCAGCGGAAACACCTTTGATGTGTCCACCAACGGTTCACTTGAACATAACACACTGGTTGGCAACTATTGGGACCGCTACACAGGCTATGATCTGGACCGCGACGGTCATGGTGATGTACCTCATCGGCCGCTTGGCTTCTTCACCCTGCTGGTGGAGCGCATGCCCTACGCCATGGTCTTCTCCCGTAGCTTGTTCGTTTCATTGCTGGATCGGGCCGAACGCCTGATCCCATCCTTATCCCCAGGCTCAATGAAGGACGACGAACCGCTGATGCGTCCGCCGAACAAGATCGCTTGCGGCGGTCGGGCGGGGTGGAGCACGCTGGTCCCCATTGGCCTTCATGCATCGTGCGCTCGGTGGCACCGTGATCCGACCTGCCATGGTTGAGCCCATAAGATTCCACGGCGTTGGCAAGCGGTACGGCAAGTTGTGGGCGCTCCGCCATGTAGACTGCACGTTCAGTGCCGGTGAGGTGGTCATGTTGATCGGCCCCAACGCTAGCGGAAAGACCACGTTGATCAAATGCCTGCTAGGCCTTGTTCGTCCCACGGAAGGGTTCATCACCGTTCATGGGAACGCCATTGGGGTGGATCCCGCGTATCGTCGTGTGATAGGCTACATGCCACAGATCTCTCAGTTCCCGGCCACGCTCACCATCCGCCAGCTGTTCCGCATGATGGACGACATCCGCGGGTCACATGACTCAGCAATGGGCGATCCATTGGTGGAAGAGCTCGACCTGAACCACCGGTTGGACGAGCGACTGACCACGCTCAGCGGTGGCACCAAGCAGAAAGTGAGCGCCGTGCTTGCCACGCACACCGATCCCTCGATCCTGGTGATGGATGAACCGACGGCGGGTCTCGACCCGGTTTCGGCGCAATTGGTGCTTGCCCGAGCAGGTGCCATGCGCGATGCCGGTGGTACGGTACTGATCACATCGCATTTGATGGAGGAGGTGGAGCGGCTCGCTGATCGGGTGGCGTACTTGGAGGATGGGGATCTTCGGTTCCTTCTTCCGGTTCAGGAGATCCTTGAACGCACTGGTGGCAGACGACTCGCGGAAGCGCTTCCAAGGTTGGTTGCGGATGACAGGGCGATGCGCAGGCAGAACAGGATCGGAACAACGGAATCGTGATGCACCGGATCAATTTTCAGGAGAACGAAAGCAGTATGGCATATGGCCCGGTCAAGGTCGCCGTCCTGTCGCGTCATTCGAGATCGGACCTCCATTCAATGACATGATCAAGGTCTTCAAGTACACGTTGATAGACCTTGCTCGTAACCGGTTCGTCCTTGGTTACGCTGGGCTCATGCTCGTGCTCGCACAGGGCCTGTTCCTGCTTGAGAACGATCCGATGAAGGCATTGCTCAGCCTGGTGCAGGTGGTGCTCAGCCTCGTTCCGTTGATCACGATCATTTTCACGGTCGTGTATATCTATGATTCGCAGGAATTCACCCAGCTGCTGGCCGTACAGCCGATCGCCAGAGGAGCGATCCTGGGTGGTCAGTTACTGGCGCTTGCAACCGCGCTGTTGGTGGCACAGGCGGTGGGCCTTGGTCTGCCACTATTGGTGCATGCGCCCAACAAACCCGCCTTGATGCTCAGCGTTTCCGGTTCGGCGCTCGTGCTCGTTTTTGTGGCATTGGGTGCGCTGATCGCCATGCGTCAGCAAGAAAAGGCCCGTGGGGTCGGCATTTCTCTTGGGATCTGGCTATTCTTCGTGATGGTTTACGACGCTGGGCTCATGGCGCTGATGTTCTCCCTGAGCGAGTATCCGATCGAACCCTTCGTCGTACCTCTGGCCGGCGCGAACCCCATCGACCTTGCGCGCATCCTGGTGATGCTGGAAGTGGATCTTGCCGCGATGATGGGGTATAGCGGTGCCATTTACAAGAACTTCTTCGGCAGTACCATGGGTATGGTCGTCGCCGCTTCGATCCTCGTGTTCTGGGTCGCGGTTCCTTGTTGGCGTGGTTTCGTGGTCTTCCGGAAGAAGGATCTTTGAGCGGATCCGATAGGGCGTGATCCCATTGGATGTCGCCCTGCTGCACCCCTGGTGTCCCGATCACGGGGAGGGCGTATTTTGCTGCGGACCGCATCCAGTTCATCCTGGCCTGGCCGAACTGACCACATGTATGATCGTCCATGGCGCACCATGTGCAGCATTGTCCGGCTAGTTGGGCTGATGTGTCCTTTTGGTACGACGAGTCTTCCGATGACCGTTGGAGTGGCTGAAGGGGCTTGATGAACTTCATCTGGATCCAGTGACATCCGTCATGATCCCTTCGAACCCCTCCCTCCATCTTAGGGGCAACATAAACCGATGATCATGAAGACCACCGCCATTCGATATTTCCCGGTCGTGATCGTACTGCCTCTTCTCGTGGCCTGTGGCAGTGCGCCGACCCCCACGAAAGGATCTGGAAGCGTTTCACCCGGGCCGTCTGGCGGGCAGAGCGCCGTTGCCGATGAAATGTCGCAACCCAACGTGGTGCAGGTCGCTGTGGGCTCCCCGGACCACAAGACGCTGGTCGCAGCGGTTAAGCACGTGAAGTACGAGGATGTACTGGTGAACGCAGGTCCGTTCACCGTGTATGCGCCGACCGATGCCGCCTTTGACGCCCTCCCGGCGGGTACGCTTGACGATCTCTTGAAACCGGAGAATAAATTGACCTTGCAGGACATCCTTGAATACCATGTGGCCCTGGGGGTGATGAAGCCCGAGCAGATGACCAATGGCCGAAGCGTCGGCATGGCCAACGGCGGGAACGTGAAGTTCTCCGTGGCCGATGACGGCACCGTGATGATCAACGATGCCAGGGTGCTGGGTTCTGTGCCCGCAAGCAATGGACTGGTGGTGGTGATCGACAAGGTTCTCCTTCCGAGTTAGGACTTTGAAGAAGTCGGTGCGCGGAGCATGCCGCCGACGGTGAAAGCGGCAGGAGCGTCCGAATGGGCGCTTTTGTCGTTTCTTGTATCGGCTAAAGTGACCATGGAACCTTCCACGAGGTCGAAGTCATCCATGATATAAGTCATTCCACTGGACTGACGGATGTCAATCTCCCTCTAGATGGCCACCAGCACTTTCGCAGCACGAAGGCTGTCACATGAGCGTCATCTTTCTTTTGTTAACGGTTAGCACCCTGGTCGCCGGGGTCTTCCTGCTCGGATTCATCTGGGCGGTGAGTCGTGGACAGTATGACGACGACCGGTCCCCCGCCGTACGCATCCTGCTGGATGACCGGGTGGGTCCAATACAGCCTTCCACCGACAACGAACAACCGTGATCCGATGATCGAGCGTTTCCAGTACGACAACCGCATCGTCAAGAACTTCCTCTTCATCACCATCCTCTGGGGGGTGGTGGGCATGCTGGTAGGCCTTATCGCCGCCTTGCAGCTGGTGGTACCCGCGCTCAACTTCAGCGAGTGGACCACCTTCGGTCGCCTGCGTCCGCTGCACACCAATGCGGTGATCTTCGCCTTCGTTGGCAACGCCATCTTCGCAGGCGCCTACTACAGCCTGCAGCGCCTGCTGAAGACCCGGATGTTCAGCGATGTGCTGAGCAAGATCCACTTCTGGGGCTGGCAGCTGATCATCGTCTCGGCGGCGATCACCCTTCCACTGGGCATGACCCAGGGCAAGGAGTACGCCGAGCTCGAATGGCCGATCGACATCGCCATCGCGCTGGTGTGGGTGCTCTTCGGCATCAACATGTTCGGGACCATCCTGAAGCGGCGCGAACGGCACCTGTACGTGGCCATCTGGTTCTACATCGCCACCTGGGTGACGGTGGCCATGCTGCACATCGTGAACAGCATCTCGATCCCGGTGACACTCGGCAAGAGCTACAGCTGGTACGCCGGTGTGCAGGACGCCCTGGTGCAGTGGTGGTACGGGCATAACGCGGTGGCCTTCTTCCTCACCACGCCCTTCCTCGGCCTCATGTACTACTTCCTGCCGAAGGCGGCCAACCGTCCGGTATACAGCTACAAGCTGTCCATCATCCACTTCTGGTCGCTCATCTTCATCTACATCTGGGCCGGTCCGCACCACCTCCTGTACAGCGCGCTGCCTGAGTGGGCGCAATCGCTCGGAGTGGTCTTCAGCGTGATGTTGATCGCACCGAGCTGGGGCGGCATGCTGAACGGCCTGCTCACCTTGCGAGGCGCCTGGGACCGGGTGCGCGAGGATCCGGTGCTGAAGTTCTTCGTGGTGGCTGTGACCTGCTACGGCATGGCCACGCTCGAAGGCCCGTTGCTGAGCATCAAGTTCATCAATTCGATCGCGCACTTCACGGATTGGATCATCGCGCACGTGCACATCGGTGGCATCGGGTGGAACGGCTTCCTCACCTTCGGGATGGTCTACTGGCTCGTGCCGCGCCTCTTCGGCACCAAGCTGTACAGTGTGAAGCTGGCGAACGTGCACTTCTGGCTGGGCACGCTCGGTATCATCTTCTACGCCATCCCGCTCTACTTCGCCGGCTTCTTCCAGAGCCTGATGTGGAAGCAGTTCACCCCCGATGGTTTCCTGGTCTACAAGAACTTCCTGGACACCCTGCTGGAGATCAAGTACGCGTACTGGCTGCGTGCGTTGGGCGGCTCCATCTACCTGATCGGTGCGTTCGTGATGGTGTACAACGTGGTGAAGACCGTAAAGGCCGGCAAGCTGATCGCCAATGAGGATGCCGAGGCTCCCGCCCTGGAGAAGGTCAAGGTGACCGGCGGACACTGGCACACCTGGATCGAGCGCCGTCCCATCCAGATGCTGGTGTTCAGCCTGATCGCTGTCGCCATCGGAGGCATCATCGAAATGGTACCCACCTTCCTGGTGAAGAGCAACGTCCCGACGATCAGCAGCGTGAAACCATACACACCATTGGAACTACAGGGTCGCGACATCTACGTGCGCGAAGGTTGCTACACCTGTCACAGCCAGATGATCCGTCCGTTCCGCAGCGAGACGGAGCGCTACGGGGAGTACAGTAAGGCTGGCGAGTTCGTGTACGACCATCCGTTCCAATGGGGCAGCAAACGCACCGGCCCCGACCTGCACCGCGTGGGCGGCAAGTATCCGCATAGCTGGCATTACTACCATATGTGGGACCCCACGACCATGAGCCCGGGATCCCTGATGCCCGCGTACCCGCACCTGCTCGAGAACGCGCTGGACACCACCACGACACGTCGGAAGATCGAGGCCATGATCACGCTTGGTGTTCCGTATGATCCCGAATTCCCAGCCCAGGCCAATGCCGAGCTGCGCCAACAGGGTGAAGGCATCGTGGCCGACCTGAAGAAGGCGGGGATCGAGACCTCCTCCGACCGCGAGATCATCGCCCTGATCGCCTACCTCCAACGCGTGGGTACGGACATCAAGGCGAAGCCCGCAACGGTCGCAACCGCGCAGTGACCATGCTGAAGTTCATCAAACATCACATGGATACGATCGGGGGCATCGGGATCTACCCGGTCATCTCCTTCGTGATCTTCTTCAGCATCTTCTGCATCGCCCTGCTCTATGTATGGCGCGCACGTCGAACACACATCGACCATATGGCCAGCCTCCCGCTCGTTGGCCCGACCGATACGAACGGATCCAATAACCATGCGAACCAGTAGCATGCACCGCCTAGCGACCACCTCCCTGTTCCTCGGGTCCACCTTGCTCGCCTCGGCCCAGGATGCCGCGCCAGCCACCGGTGAACCCTTCTTCCATGTGGATGCGAACCTCTTGTATGCGATGCTCGCCCTCGCGGTCGTGCAGGTGATCTTCATCGTCGCATTGGCTGGCATCATGCGCACCATGGGTGGCGCCGGTGGGCTGGTCAAACGCCTCATGGAGAAGGGTGGAAGGACCGCCGGGGTGATCGTACTGCTCGTATTGGCGGGGGATGCGAACGCCCAGGCCTATAAGGGTGAGGGTGGAACGATGAGCCTGGTCAGCGCTTTCTGGTGGCTCTTCGCGATCAACCTCTTCCTCTTCATCATCCTGCTCGTGCAGCTCAACATCCTGCGCGCCTTGACGCGGTCCATCGTGGGCGAGGAGGCTCAGGCGATGGCCGCAGCGCAGAAGGGTGAGAGCTGGGCTGAGAAGCTGCTGCACAAGCTGACCCGTCGTGCTTCCATCGAGGAGGAGAAGGATATCGATCTGCATCATGATTATGATGGGATCCGTGAGTTGGACAATGTGCTCCCACCCTGGTGGTTATGGTTGTTCTATGGCACCATCGCCTGGGGCGTGATCTATCTCGTGAACATGCACGTGATCAATGTGTGGCAGCACCAGGAGGATGAATATTCCGGAGAGATGGCCCAGGCACAGGTCGATATCGCAGCCTACATGGCCACGTTGACGAACACGGTGGACGAGAACACGATCGTCTACACGGACGATGCTGCCGTGCTCGCGGCTGGTCAAGGTCTGTTCAGTGAATTCTGCGTGGCTTGTCATGGTCCGGATGGAGCCGGTTCCGAGACGAGTGTGGGACCGAACCTCACCGACGCCTACTGGCTTCATGGCGGCGGCGTGAAGAACGTCTTCAAGACCATCAAGTACGGCGTACCTGAGAAGGGCATGATCAGCTGGAAGTCCCAGCTTCAACCCGTCGAGATCCGTTCGCTGGCTTGTTACATCATCAGCCTGGAAGGAAAGGGTTCTCCGACGCAGAAGGCGCCACAGGGTGAGATGTGGAAGGAAGCTCCATCCGATAGCACGGCCACACCTGCCGATAGTACCGCTCTGGGCGGGCAGGAACCGCAGCGGGTGGCGATGCGCTGAGCTTGCCCATCACAACGGGGAATAGGGGCGGTATCACCATCCCTTTTTCCATTCGTGCTCCAAAGTGACAATGGTCACCCGACTGATCGATATCCATTGGGAATGCTGACGAACATCAGTCCAGCACATACAAGCGCCAAGGACATTTGCCCGGCTGATACCCGGGCGCTGTCCGGATAGTTAGTAGGTTCACCGGGGAGCGAGGGATCATCACATCGTACAAGGATGGCACCACAACCAGCCCATATCAAGCGTGATGAGAGTTTCCGTGATGCCATCTCCACGGTGGACAAGGAGGGCAAGCGCGTCTGGGTCTATCCGAAGAAGCCGAGCGGCAAGTTCACGCGCTGGCGGCAATGGGTGGGCTATGCGCTTCTGACCCTCTTGTTCGTCGGACCGTTCCTGCGGATCGGCGGGGAGCCGGTGCTCATGATCAACATCCTCGAGCGCCGCTTCGTGTTCTTCGGGCAGACCTTCTGGCCCCAGGACTTCCTGATCTTTGTGATGGGCTTCATCGCTTTCATCGTCTTCGTGGCCCTGTTCACGGTCGCCTTCGGACGATTGTTCTGCGGATGGGCCTGCCCACAGACGGTGTTCATGGAACAGGTGTTCCGCCGGATCGAGTATGCGATCGAGGGCGATTGGAAGCAGCAGCAGGCGCTGAACAAGGGGCCGCTGACCAATGACAAGTTGATCAAGAAGATGACGAAGCATGTCCTGTTCTTCGCCATCAGCTTCCTGGTCGGCAACACCTTCCTCGCCTATATCATCGGAAGCGATGAGCTGCTCCGTATCATTCGCGAACCGGCGTCACAGCATGCCGGCGGGCTCATCGCCCTGCTCATCTTCAGCACCGTCTTCTACGCCAACTTCGCGTTCTTCCGCGAGCAGGCCTGCACCACCGTTTGCCCGTACGGTAGACTTCAGGGCGTGCTGCTCGACCGCAAGAGCATCGTGATCGCCTACGACCATGTTCGTGGTGAGGCGCGCGGACTCTTCCGCAAGGGGGAGGTGAGGAGTGATGCCGGGAAGGGGGATTGCATCGACTGCAAGGCCTGTGTGCATGTGTGCCCCACCGGGATCGACATCCGGAACGGGACTCAATTGGAATGTGTGAACTGCACGGCGTGCATCGATGCGTGCGACCATATGATGGAAGGCGTTGGCCTGCCCACCGGACTGATCAGGTACGACAGCGAGGCCGGCATCGCCGAGAAGCGACCCTTCGTCTTCTCGGCCCGGATGAAGGCCTACACCGGGGTGCTGACAGCGATCGTTGGCGTTCTGCTCACCCTGATCCTGCTACGCACCGACGTGGATAGCACCATCCTGAGGACACCCGGGGTCCTTTACCAGCAGCGCCCGGATGGACGGATCAGCAACCTCTATGCGATCAAGACGGTGAACAAGACGCATCGCGACCTGCCGTTGCGCCTGGAGCTGCTGGACATGGAAGGGGAGATCGAACTGGTCGGCAAACCACTGGAGCCAAAGGCCGGTGAACTCGTGCAGAGCGAACTCTTCATCGTGCTGCCCAAGGAGCAGCTGGAAGGGGTGAAGACCAAGCTTGTGATCGGTGTGTACAGCGGGGACAAGCTCCTCGAGAAGGTGAGGACCTCCTTCGTGGGCCCCATGACAGGTAAGCGGAACGAATGAACGGAATGAACAACGCATGAACTGGGGAAAAGGCATCGCATTGGCGCTCACCGCATTCGCGGTGATGATGGGTTGGTTCCTTGTGAAAGCTTCGCAGAATCCGGAGCCGCTGGTGACCGAGGATTATTACGCGGAGGAGCTGCGTTTCCAGCAACGGATCGATGGCATGGTCAGGGCGCAGAAGCTCTCCGCGCCAGTGGCGATGACCTTCGAGCGTGGGCGTGTGGTGCTGCGATTCCCGCATGAAATGGAAGGCGAACACCTCACGGGGAACCTGCAGCTCATCCGGCCGAACGCACCGATGGCGGACCGTTCGATCCCCTTCCGGACGGATCGTGTGGAGCTGGTGCTCAATGAGGTGGAACTTCTGCCGGGCCGGTACAATGCCGCCCTCACCTGGACAGCGCGGGGAGAAGAACTCTTCACAGAGGAGAAGGTGTTCGTGCCATGACCGAGCTGCTCGCCACCGCATTCCTACTGGGCGTGGCCGGCAGTGCACATTGTGTCGGGATGTGCGGCCCCATCGCATTGGCGGTGCCCTCACCGAACAACGCGTTCTTGACCCGGCTTGGCAGCAGCTTGTTGCTCAACGGTGGTCGGCTCTTCACCTACGTGCTGCTTGGAATGACCATCGGGGTGTTCGGTGCCGGCATGCGGCTGGTCGGTTTGCAGCAGGTGACGAGCATCGCGGCGGGCATCGCACTGATCCTGTCGGTGCTGATCCCTGGTCTGCTTGAGCGTTGGGCACCCACGGGTCAGTGGAGCATGGCCATCGGAAGGTTGCGCGGTGCGCTCGGCCGCCAACTTGGACGCACGGCTCCTGAGGCCATCTTCTTCACCGGCATGTTGAACGGGGCACTGCCCTGTGGACTCGTCTATGCCGCCCTGCTAGGCGCAGCCGCGCAGGGGACCGTTCTGAACTCGGCTGCCTTCATGGCCGCCTTCGCCATGGGCACGGTGCCGGCGATGGTGCTGTTCCGGCTGTCCGGTGCTGCGATGCTCAGCCGCCTGCGCCCGCGCATGAGGCGCCTTGCCCCCGCGCTGGTCTGCACCATGGGTGTGCTCATGATCCTGCGCGGTGCGAACCTTGGCGTGCCCTACCTCAGCCCGGCCGTACCGCAGGTCGCCACGCAGGTCACCGCGTGCCATTGAGCGTGGGCCTGATGGAAATCAGGCATGACCACTGACCGTTGTCATGGCTTGGTGACCTGGCTCACATAGACATATAGCGTTGTGGCTATACATTTGTCCCATCAACCCACGGGACATGTCGGTCATCACCCTTGACGAACGGATAGGAGCGGAGAAGTTGGTGCGTGCCAGCGAGATGCTAAAGGTGGCCGCGCACCCGCAGCGACTGGCCATCCTGGACCTCCTCGGTGGACGCCGGCGGATGTGCGTGAGCGATCTGATGAACGCGCTCGGCATCGAGCAGGCCATCCTGAGCCAGCACCTCACCTTGATGCGCGACAAGGGTTTGTTGGGCGTGGAACGAGAAGGCAAGTACAGCTTCTATCACCTGGAGCAACCGGGTTTCCTGAAGATCATCAAGGACCTCGAAACCTGCTGCGAACGGCTCTGAGCATGGAGATCATCGGATACATCGGGGCCCTGACCATGGGTCTCTCCCTCGGACTCATCGGCGGCGGTGGCAGCATCCTCACCGTGCCGATCCTGGTCTATCTCTTCAGCGTGGATGCGGTGCTAGCCACGGCCTACTCGCTCTTCATCGTGGGGCTCACCAGCTTGATCGGCTCCTTCAGCCACATGCGCATGGGCAATATCCACTGGCGCACGGCGCTCGTGTTCGGCATCCCTAGCATCCTCGCGGTGTACGCCACACGTGCATGGCTCGTGCCCGCCCTGCCGGACCCGCTCTTCAACGTGGATGAGGTGGCGGTGAGCAAGGCTTTGGGCATGCTCATCTTCTTCGCGCTCCTCATGGTGGCCGCCGCGTACAGCATGATCCGCAAAGGCAAGCCCAAAGCGGTCGAGACGGCCACGGAGCAGGTGCGCTTCAACTATCCGCTGATCCTTGCGGAGGGCATCGTGGTGGGCACCATCACCGGACTGGTGGGTGCGGGCGGTGGCTTCCTCATCATCCCCGCATTGGTGCTGCTCGCCAAGCTGCCAATGAAGCAGGCCGTGGGCACCTCGTTGATCATCATCGCCGCGAAATCGCTCATCGGCTTCACGGGAGACCTGAAAGGCAACGAGGCCATCGATTGGAACTTCCTGCTCTTCTTCTCCGTGGTGGCCATCGCCGGCATCGTCACGGGAAGCATCCTCAGCAAACGCATCTCCAATGAGAAGCTCAAGCCCGCCTTCGGCTGGTTCGTGCTGCTCATGGGCATCTACATCATCGGCCGCGAACTCTCACACCTCAGCTAAGCACGGGCGCGACCTGATGCGCCCCAACCAACCAAGACCATGAACATCGAACAGATCTACACGGGCTGCCTGGCACAAGGCGCGTACTACATCGAGAGCAACGGCGAGGCCGCTATCATCGATCCGCTGCGCGAGACCGCGCCCTACATCGAACGGGCGAAGGCGCGAGGCGCGAAGATCAAGTACGTGCTGGAGACGCACTTCCACGCCGACTTCGTGAGCGGCCACCTCGACCTGGCGAAGAAGACCGGCGCACCTATCGTCTATGGCCCCAACGCCAACCCCAGCTTCGATGCGCACATCGCCAAGGATGGCGAGGAGCTCAAGCTCGGCAAGGTGACGATCAAGGTGCTGCACACGCCAGGCCACACCATGGAAAGCACCACCTACCTGCTCATTGACGAGAACGGCAAGCCGCACGGCATCTACACCGGCGACACGCTCTTCATCGGCGATGTCGGTCGCCCGGACCTGGCGCAGAAGGCCGGTTCCATCACGCAGGAAGACCTCGCGGGCTACCTGTACGACAGCCTGCACAACAAGATCATGACCCTGCCCGATGAGGTGATCGTGTACCCTGCGCACGGCGCGGGCAGCGCATGCGGCAAGAACATGAGCAAGGAGACCTCAGACACGCTCGGCAATCAGAAGCGCACGAACTACGCGCTGAAGGCCGCCAGCAAGGAGCAGTTCATCCAGGAGGTGACCGATGGTCTTCTTCCGCCTCCCGCGTACTTCCCGCAGAACGTGGCCATGAACAAGGGCGTGATCGAGAGCGTGGACACGGTGAAGGAGCGCGGCATGCGTGCGCTGACCCCCGACCAGTTCGAATTGGTGGCCGAGACCGAAGGTGCGCTCGTTCTGGACACCCGCGGCGCCGAAGACTTCAAGGACGGCTTCATCCCGCGCAGCATCAACATCGGCATCAAAGGCGATTTCGCACCATGGGTGGGGGCCATGATACCCGATGTGAAGCATCCGCTGCTGCTCGTGACGGACGAGGGCATGGAGGATGAAGTGGTGACCCGCCTCGCCCGCGTGGGCTACGACAACGTGCTCGGCTACTTGAAGGGCGGCATCGCGGCTTGGAAGGCCAGCGGCAAAGACGTGGACCTGATCGAGCGCATTGACGCGGAGGAATTCGCGAAGCGCTTCCACGCCGGCAAGCTGCGCGTTGTGGATGTACGCAAGGATGGCGAGTACGAGGCCGAACATGTGGACGGTGCCTGGCATGCCTCCTTGCAATTCATCAACCAGAACCTGGCCGCCTTCAGCAAGGAGGAGGTGAACTACGTGCATTGCGCGGGAGGCTACCGCAGCATGATCGCGACCAGCCTGTTGAAAGCACGCGGCTATCACAACCTCGTGGAGGTGCGCGGCGGCTTCAATGCGATCAAGAAGACCGATGTGAAGGTGACCGATCACGTGTGCCCGAGCACGTTGAAGAAGTAACCACACGATCGCGTGGCGAAGTCAGAACGTGCGTCCAGAACGATGTCGCGCAGGAAGATGCGCGGCACCGTTGCGACCTACGGTCCTGTGCTGAAGGGCATGGTGGCGCTGTTGGAAGATGCACGCCGCACGGCCGTGCGCGCCACCAACGTGGTGATGACCGCCACCTATTGGGAAGTGGGCCGCCGTATCGTAGAGCACGAACAATCCGGGGAGCATCGCGCGGATTACGGCGCCGAATTGATGGAGCGTTTGGCAAAGGACCTTACAGCGCGCTTTGGGAGGGGTTTCGGGAAGCGTAACCTCTTCCTGATGCGCGGCTTCTACCTGGCGTATCCGAACATTTTGCAGACAGTGTCTGCAAAATCCGGGGACCGATTGAAAGCCTTGCCAGCAAAGAGCCGTAGCGCGAACATGAAATTGCAGACAGTGTCTGCACGATCCGAAAAGCACCAGAACCTCGGCTACTTCGAGGCGCTGAGCGAGGCCTTCCCGCTGCCATGGTCGCACTACGTTCAACTGTTGAGCGTGGAGGATATCGATGCGCGCACGTTCTATTCCACCGAAGCCCTGCGCGGCGGGTGGAGCGTGCGGCAACTGGACCGCCAGATCTCCACACGGTTCTA
>Ga0116152_10001450_pt1 | contig 19471 bp, 14 predicted proteins | sample AD_UKC119_MetaG_FD_89894 | JGI IMG/M metagenome (GOLD analysis project Ga0116152, IMG submission 89894) | Active sludge microbial communities of municipal wastewater-treating anaerobic digesters from Hong Kong - AD_UKC119_MetaG | ecosystem: Engineered > Bioreactor > Anaerobic > Digestate...
CAGACGGTCTTTGCCGTCCACCAGCGCCTCCAGTCTACAGACCCTTCCGAGGCAGAGTATGCCCGAGAAGCCGCTGCCCATGCGAGCCTTCCCTACAAGGAAACCATCCTCGATCCACGAAGACCCCTGCCCGGCCTGGACTCACACCCGCTCTCAGCCCGTCCACAGAGACAGTTCATTGGAATGGATCTGTCGGGCCCGAGGCAAGATGCTGGCCTGCCAGTTGCAGATGCCTGCTTTACCGGCCAAGGCGGGGACCACCTCTTTATTGCTGACAAGAGCCCGCTTGGATTCTGCGATTTCCTGATGCTTGAAGGACCTGGCCTGCGCACCGGGGAGGAATTGCTCAACGCCGCCCGCGTTTCCGGCCGCTCGGCCTGGGCCGTGATGAAGGCCTGCGCGGCCCGGCTCTGGGGTGGCACGAGCGAGAGCGACCTTGTACAGAGTATCCTTGCACGCCAGAGAAGTACCAACGGTACCGCAAATCTGATCCTGCCCACCTGGATGCGCGACCGGGCCGGATTGCCGCCAGCCAAGTTCAATCAGGCCTGCAACCTCATGCACATGGTCCAGGTCCGGGAGCAGTTTGACCGACCTTGGACAAGAAACGTCGTCCATCCATTCATTTCACAGCCCCTCATGGAGCTGTGTCTCAGAATACCCTCCTACACGTTGATGGCTGGCGGCTTGAACCGGGGCCTTGCCCGGCAGGCTTTTGCCGGCCTCCTTCCCGACAGGATCCGCTGGCGGATGACCAAGGGTAGTTCCACGAATTACTTCATGGACTATGCCATGATGAACCATGGTGCCGCGCTCCAAGCCCTGCGTGGCGGCGCGCTCGAACGCGCGGGGCTCATGTGTTCGGGTGATCTCGAAAGCCTGGCATCCATAGAGGCTTACAAGGCAATCCATACAGGTCGCAGGCTGCTCTCCTGGTATGCTATCGAGGCTTGGCTGAGGGCGTGGGAGAAGCGGTTTGCTCCCGCCGTTCCGAAATAATTAATTGCTGGGCCCTCGCATCTATTCCGGACGCGGTTCTCCTACCTCGGATGAGACATTCGCCCGCACAAGAAAGCCGTCCATGCGATGCCAGAGGTCTCTAATGTTCGCCGGACTGGATGGCACATGGCCTTCCCCCCAGTACCGGATATAGAGCGCCTCCTTACCAGCCCTGTAGAGGGCCCCGAACATCTCGTCGAACTGGCCCATCGCAATATAGTCCATGTCCGAGTGTACGAGCATGACGGGGATATCGATGTCGCGTGCAAGGACGACAGGGCTCTCGGAGGCATAAGTAGCCGGGTCTTCGAACGGCGTCTCGCCAAAGCCAAACGGGCACCGGTTATCAACACCTACCCCCATACAGTCATAACGCCAGCGATTGTCGCCCCCATCCTGGTCGAGATGGAGATAGGTCGCAACACCCCGTGCTCCGAAATAGTGGCTGAGATAGTCCGACCACCCATTGATCGCGATCACGGCGGCGAACCTGTCTGACCTCGCCGCCACATAAAGCGCGGCCACCGCGCCCTGACTTACCCCGAACAGGACGATCCTGTCCGGGTCGGCATAGCCCTGGTCAACAAGTGCCGTGGCGGCCTGCTCAGCAAGTTCAGGCATTCCGCCTATCGGGGCCTTCTCCGTTCGCGCCAGATCGAGCGGCATGACAGGCCGAAAATAGATGAACCCGCGGCTGGTCCAAAGATCCGAAGAAAGCGCCTCCGGCCGTGGCATGTCCTGCACGTGCAGGCAGCGCCCGGGTAGGCCGACCGGGTAGATGTCGAGGATGACCGGATACCGCTTGTCAGGGTCATAGTCAGGTGGAAGGCTGAGGCAGCCCTGAATTGCCCGGTCGGGCTCTTTCCCTTCAGGGTCTCGTAGCGTGTATTGGAATCCCTTGTCCGGAACCGGCACGACGTGATCCAGACCAGCATTAATACGCGTGAGGACTTCGGGCGCGCGACCCGCGCGTAGAAGCAGGAGTTCTGTCGCACTCCCCTTACGCCTGGATACGAGAGCCGCAGGTACAGACGCGGATGCCGCCAGAAGGCGTGCACCGGGCAGGTCGAGTTTGATTGCAGATACGCTATCGCCGGAACGACTCATGCTGACGAAATTAGCAGCCCGGTCACTACCGTCTGAATCGCGTGTCAGCACCAAGCGGGCTCCGGGACTTTCCGGGGATCGCCGTTCGGGGGAAGCGAACCTGAACTCTCCGGACCAGGAATGGTCTGGGACAATCTCATATGGCGCCGCATAGATACCTTGATCCAATATGGGCAGTAGCCGTTCCGGCATCCCATTCGGCCGGGCCCGGAAGGCCCCATCGGGCGATAATACCGTGATGTAACCTTTGTCGGCTCCGAGCAATTGCAGGGAAACGCCGTCCAAGCCCTCCGTGAGCAGCTGCGGCCCTCTTGCCTTCAACAGGTACCAACCATAGGGGCCGCCCGTATCCGGCCGCGCATAGGCAACCGGCCCGGTATCGAGGAGTGCACCGGCGACAGGGCCCGAGAACCTGCCTGGCTCCGGGTCGAGCTTCCGGTCGGCAAGCTGCAGGCCGTCATGCGGCGCCCGGACGGAACCGAGCGAAACCGGATCGATAATATAGTATTCGCCATCAGCCGGAGCCTCCCCCTTTCCCCAACCAAAGACGGAGACACGGTCACCCGTTGCAGACCAGCTGATCGAGCCCGGATCCACCGTGTACGGCATGGTGACGTCCTTTACCTCCCCACTGGACCGCTCAATGAGTCGAAAGGCATAACGCCGATCGAACCTCGGGTGGGTACGCGTGGTTTCGAGCGGCACGTCGGCGGGTGTGCGGGCCCGTTCTCCGACCTTGGCAACAGCGATGAATTCCGCGTCCGGGGAAACCTTGGGACCGGCATGCCGCCCGTCCGCGAGGCGCCGCGCGGCACCTGTTTCAAGTTCGAACTCCATAAGCGCTCCCGTCGCCCAGTCCTCCGACCGGTCACGCCCGGTGCTCACCATCACCGAAGCGGTGGGCTCCTTTCCGGCCCAGGCTGTCGTCCAGCTGCGCCACAAGGTTTGACCGACAAGTCCGCGGGCATGACGCTCCGATCCTGGAAGATCGTCGGGTCGGACAGGCATGAGGAAGGCGTGGTCGGAAACCCATTCTATCCGTTCGTTCCAACTGAAAAGAATGAAATAGCCATCCCTGATGTCCGGTTCGCCATCGAACCGGATACATTGGTCCTGTCCAATACGGCACCCCACGAAGCGGAGGTGCCCGGCCTTGTGCTCGAGCACGAGAACCCAGCGGCTGTCAGGGGAAATGCCCGCCAGGTAGTTCGTTGCTTCGGTATCAAGGCCGGGCTGGAGGCGCGGCGGTTCATCGCCCGCAACCTCCTTGACCCACAGCTGATGACCCGAGAGGCCGTAAGCATAGAGCCAGTAGGAATAGTCCGTGAGCTCGTCATAGGGTGGGGCGACGTTGTAGGCGAGCCATTTGCCGTCCGGGCTGAACTGGGCCTGCCCATAGACGGCAAGCCCCAGCACGTCATCGATACCGATCCGGTGCATGCCTGTTGCGGCAGGGCCGGCATGCCCCGGCGAAGACCCGAGGATGCCGAGCGCCGCTACAACCAAGGCCGCGGCAAGGGACCGCCAGGCTCTACCCCAGCCTCCCCCAACTGCCCCGGCCATGCTCAGAATGCCTTTCGCAATTCGACGGCGACAAACCGGCCGACTGGCGAAGCATTGGCCGGGTCATATCCGGAGACGAGGTTCGCGCCGAGCGTCGGAGTGGCGGGCGGAGCCTTATCGAATAGATTATTGACCGAAAGCGTGGCCGCGACACCATCCAGCCAGGAATGCCCGGAATCCCCGAACGCATAGGAAAGGTTGAGGTCTGCCGTCGTCCAGGAAGCAATCGGTTCGGAACTCGCCGTCGTATCGGTCCGGTAACTGTCCGTGTAGTTGACGAAGGCATTTCCAGTGAACCCTCCCCGGTTATAGCCAAGGCTTGCCCGCACTTTGAGGTCAGCCGGGTTCAGGAACGTGTCCACAACGCTGACAACAGGGGTCGTTGCGGAGGCTTGTCGGGTAAATTCCAGGACCTTGTTCGCGTTGATTCCGGCAGTCCACCGGCCCGCCGGCGTTTCCAGCGAATACGCGGCCTGAAAATCAATTCCGTTCGTCTCGGTCGAGGCAAGGTTTCGGACCAGGTTTACTCGGTTGATGATGCCAACATTGCTGAGCGATCCGCCAAGGAACAGGATCGGTGGCTGTGACAAGGACGCAACCGTATCCGATACTTCGTCAGCATTCGGAAAGAACGTGATTGTCCCATCTGGGAAGGCAGACGGATCGGTCCATGCGATATTGGGCGCGACATACCAATTGATACCTCCCGGAACCGGCGTCTGGCCGAGGCGCCCATCGAAGGAGATGTCGTAATAGGTCGTGTGGAATGACCAATCGTGAGCTCCACGCGAAATGGAATAGTCCACGCCCGCCGTGAAGGTCCGCGACTCTTCCGGCTGCAGGTCCTCACCTGTTCCTGATACGAACATCATGTCGACATTGAGCGACGGGTCCGGCAGACCCACACCATACGCGGCTGCCATAAAGGCATAGGGAACGACGATCGCGCCACGGTCGAGCGCACCCACATAGCCGAGCGCTGGCGGGGCGAAAGACGTGCTGTAGGAAGAGCGAAGATTGAGATCGGGCACCGGCGACCAGAGCAGACCGACTTTCGGGTTGGAGGACGTCCCGAAATCGGAATAATCGTCGAGCCGGCCGGCGAGGCTGAGCTCTAGCCGCTCGATGCCCGGCCGAGCATTGCCTGGGCCTGCAACCGGGACAAGCAGTTCGACATAGGCCGACCTGACTCGGCGATTACCATCCCGCGTTGGCGCTGACCCGGAAACCCGGCTTTCAAGCCCCTCTTCGCGGTAATGGGTACCGAGAGCGACGCTGAGGTCCCCACCCGGCAGGTGCGCGAGCGTCCCGTTCGCGAGCAGGTCGATGGACCAGGTGTCGGAATTCGTCCGAACCTCATAGCCCGTACCCGTCGCCCCCGTCAGCGGCGCCTGGAGGAAGTCCTGAGAATTCCGGATCTCGCTATAGGCGCCCTTCAGGCGGACAGACCAGTCCTTCGACACGTCATAGGCAAGATCGCCCGCAAGTGAGAGATTGTCTGACTTGGACCCGGATTCCTGTAAGAGGCTCGTCGCCCCGGCGAGGATGGTGGTGCTCTCAGCCTCGCGGCTAGAATAGAGACCAGAGCCGGAAAACTCGAGCCCGGCTGCAAGGTCCTGGCTAAAAGCCAGCAGCACGCTGTCTCTGCCCTGGGCCGGGAGCAGGTCGAATTTGTCCCGGTCGGAAATAGCAATGCCGCTGTTCAGGGTCGGAGCAGCTATGCCCGGCCGGTCAGCAAGCGTAAGATTGCCCCGGTCGAAGTATTCGTACGTAGCGAGGATATTTCCACTGTTCCAGGCCGTGCCGAAGGTCTGGCTCGCGCGTATTTCTTCGAGGTCGCCATCTGTAACCCGGCCATAGCGTACCATCGTCTCGGCACCCTCGAAATCGTCGCGCAGAACGAAGTTGATGACACCCGCAACAGCATCGCCGCCATAGATGGCCGACGCCCCGTCAGCCAGTACATCCACCCGTTCGAGCGCTGAAACCGGGATCATGGAAAGGTCCACGAAGTCCCCGACCGTAGAAGTCGGCGCCATGCGATTGCCATTGAGGAGCACGAGTGTTCCGCCGGAACCGAGCCCCCGCAGGTTCCCGCCCGTGCCGAGCGTATTGTTCTTCCCGGAACTGAAATCGTCGGGCAACCCGCCGGGCGCATATTCGGTTGAGCCGCCCCCGAAATTCTGCGGCAGCGATCGGATGAACGCTTCGGTTGTCGACACGCCGGAGCCAAGGATCTCGTCGCGCCCATAGATGAACAAGGGTGAGCTCTCCGGCGCAATGCCGCGCAGACTTGTCCCTGTGATCGTTACAGTACCCACACGGAGCGTTTCGGGCGATAGCTCATCATTTTCCTGCGATACTGACCGTCGGGCCGGATCCTCCTCCGGCGCTGAAGTGTCCGCCGCATCAGCACGCCTGTCAGGCTTTTCGCTCTTCTGAGGTGGTTCCTTCTGCAAGCGAATAATATGGGCACCTTCTGGCCCGTCCACGACCTCGAGGCCAGTCCCCTGAAGCAATCCCGCAAGCGCGTCCGATGGGGTATATACCCCCTCCAATCCTCGCGACTCCAATCCCGCGACTTGCCCATCCTGAAACAGAAGGGTCTGTCCGGATTGCTGCCCGAACTGGCGCAAGGCATCCGCAAGCGGGCCGGCGGGAATCGAGAAATGTGTTGCTTGTGTCTCGCCAGGCTGGCCCGCCTCAGCCCGGCACAACGCCGCTTCCGTCAAAAGTGCGAATGCTGCGACGCTTCCAAGCGCATGTTTCAAATATCGTGACAATGCCGATCCCCTTCTTCCTTTGCCCACACCGCTTCCATGAGGAGGTGTTCGACGGGGACAACAAAGAACGCTTCGGATCGGACAGAAACATTTCGCCCTGGCACCGGGACCACCTTGCGGACGGCGTACCGACAGGCGCACCTAACCCATGCATCATCGGGAAATAGCTCGCTCGAGCACTTCCTCTATCGCGCGAATGAAGCTTCCGACGCGGCGCCTTTTCACGCACCTAAAAGGCATCCGCAGAGCCAGCACCCAGCGGATTACTCGTCAGTATACGGCGTGTGTCCGATGTTGCGTCACCGAGACATCAGATCAAACACCACGACCGTTCGGATTTCATCCGCGTCGTGGATAGGCTCAGTCGCCCTCACGCAATATCAGGATTTCATTTCCGTCTTGACGGATCTCTAGCGGCAGGGTCAGCGACAGACTTTCCGCAAATGCTACCTGCTTGCCTGCCGGAAAAGAACCGCTGATCCGTTCCATCGCAATCGATGGATCACCTATGCGGATTTCGGTTGTGGAATAGCGGTTCATTTCGCGCACGGCATCCTCAAGGCTCGTATCGTCAAACTGGACAATCCCGTTCCGCCAGCTTTTGGCTGCGTCCGGATCAATCTGCCTGAGGAGCGGCTCTGCGCCGGCAGAGACCGTCACCCGATCTCCAGGCTCAAGGCGGATGCCCACTTTCGCTTCACCGTCAACCGGGTGATCCAAGGGACTGTCCCCTGTTGCAACCGGCGCGACGAGGACAGAGCCTTCGTACAAGGTGACCGACACTTCGCCTGTATCGGCGGATACTTCGAACTCTGTAACGAGGGCACGTGTCCGAGTCCCTTCCGCGTCGACCAGGAACGGTCGTGTGGATTTCTGCACACGAAATAAAGCTTCGCCATGGGCGAGACGGATCTCGCGAGCCTTGTCCGTATAGGAGACGGCAAGCTCCGTGTCCGTATTGAGCAGGATACTCGAGCCATCTTCGAGGACAATTTCACGCCGTTCGCCAATGCTGGTGCGATAGACGTCGGATGCGGGCGCGCCCCGCGGTGTGAGGAGGGGTACCGCGATGACGGCACCAATGCAGGCCGCCGCGGCAGCGACCCAGGCGGTCAAGGGTCGCCGCCTGTTCAGCCGGAAGCCGGCTTTGGCTGGCTGCGTGGCTTCAGGCCGAGTACGAGGCACGCGGTCGATCACTCCCACCGCAGCTTCGATTTCGCGGAAGGCAGCAGCATTCTGGGGGTTCTTTTCCCATGCAAGAAACGCAGCCCAGGTTCCGGGCGACAGGTCCTCCGCCTGGAGTTCTGCAAACCACTGCGCTGCCGCCTTGCGGCGGTCCTTCCGGTCCTGACTCTCGGTCATGCCCTTCTTACCTGCCCTGCCCCGGCGCGCGCCCACCGGCATCGGCCAGGCGTTCCGCAATCTCGGCAATCGCTTCTGCGATATCCGTTTTGACCGTTGTCGGAGAGACTGACAAGCGTCGGGCGATCACTTCGTACGTCAGGCCTTCGAGTCGATGCATTCGCAAGGCGTCTTGCTTGCGGGGCGGCATGCCGGCAATTGCCCGCTCCGCAATGGCCAATTGCTGTGCGTCCATGAGTATCTGCTCCGGTGTCGCAGTCCGCTGGCAGGCAATTTGGTCTCCCAACTCGCTGACATCATCCAGCCGCCATTGCTGGCGAACCCTTCCCGATTTCAGGTAGTTGACCGCAAGGTTCCTGACCGTGGTGAACAACAGAGCCCGCAATTCATCCGCAGGCTTGTGTTGATAGGAGCGCCGGACAGAGAGAAACGCATCCTGGACGATGTCTTCGGCGTCATCATGATTGCGGATCCGGCTCCGGCAGTAACGCAGGAGCTGGTCGTACTGCGACTGGAAGACATTTGTGAGAGCTGCAGGGAGGCGGCGAGGCGGTCGACCAGCTGCGGGCTGCATCACCGCATGCTCTTTGCAGCGCCATTCCTCAGCATAGGAGTTATCGTCCATTATCGATCCGAGACTATGTAGCTGCACAGCACAATTCGCTGGGCCATCAATCTTCGATTGCAACTCAATATTCGGAGTATACTCCGTGGTTACATACTCTACAAGAAGTTCTTCTCGAAATCATGCGTGTTCGAGAGATTCTTGCGGCAAACTTGAAGATGCTTCGTCGGCAGATGAACCTTTCTCAAGAGGAGCTTGCCGACGCCGCGCGCATCGATCGCACATACATAAGCCTACTAGAGAGATGCCAGTACAGCGCGTCGATCGACGTAGTAGAACGTCTTGCTTTGTCATTGCGCGTTGAACCATTCGAATTATTGCTCCCGCCGACAAACGCGAATGGCCCCTAGAGTACAAACCTAACTTCGCACAGTTCGCGCCACGGGATTTCAGAGTATACTCCGTGGAAGAATACTCGACAAAATCGTCTTTCCTTGCGGATGGATATACGCGAGATATTTGCACAAAATTTGAGGCGACTCAGGCGAGCGCAAGGCCTCTCCCAAGAGGAGCTAGCGTATCGTGCTGAAATTGATCGCACCTATGTCAGCTTGTTGGAACGACGAGTATACAGCGCATCAATTGATACGCTCGCGAAGATAGCTGAAGCGCTGGAAATTGATCCCGACGTCCTCCTACGACGCCCCACCCGGAAATAGCTACTCTTTCCCCGACAACGCTTTGAGAACACGAGCCATTTGTTGAAGCTTTTCGGCAGAATTGGTTCGATCGATCCAGACGCGGCATGCTTGCCGGGCTTTCTCCAGCGGTGAGTCCTTTTGGGTGGTTGCGGCTCCAATGCCCCTGAAGAGTTCCTCAATCGGAATGTTCAGGACCTGAACCAGGTCGACGATCATTGAGGCACTGATACGGTTCGTACCGGTTTCGTATTTTTGGAGCTGCTGGTGGCTTATGCCGAGCTCATCAGCAAGCTCAGAGAGCGTCATCTGGCGCTCATTCCGGAAAGTCCGGATGTTCTGGCCCACGCTTTTGTCGACTTCGGTCGGGGCCCGTGACCTGAAGCCGGAGGCCTGCTTTCGCTTGTTTCTCATTCCTCCCCCCATTTTCTTTCCGCAACAGACTATCACCCATTGCAGCAACAAGGACAGGGGCTGGATCGTCGAAAACATTCCGATTTTCTACTTTCGCGTGCATCCCGTCTCCCAGGCAAGAGCAACCTGATAGCTTCGCGCCGGAGACAAATGCGCTCCGTATCAATCTTACAAACTGTGAACAGAAATTTTGCGCGGCAGGAAACGCAGACGCAATTTTTCTCTTTTGGATTGCATTTTTATCCAATTCTGAATGATAGTCCCGAGGGAGGGAGCTGCAATGCCACACACAACTGACCTACGGGATGGGACACCAGCCCGGTACGAGTATCTGCGGACGCTTTCGCCAGGAGCCTGGGCCTGGGAATTCCTTCGGCGAAATGTGGACTTTCGGCAGGAGGCGACCCGCTGCGCCAAGGACGGAATTCTGATCCGCGCCACCTGCCGAAGCAACCGGTACATCCAGCTGCTGCAAAGGCAGGATCTCGCCGAGAAATGGGGGCTCCACTTCTTTCCTGATATTAATGGAACCGGATATGAAGCGGATGTCTTCTGGTTACCTGACCTTGTTGCAGCACTGGTTCACATTCAGGTCGACACAGCAGCCTCAGAGGGTGATTGCAGGATTTTCACCAGGGCGCTGAACCAATGCCATCTGACCCTGTTCCACGACCCGTCTGGACGCGAACACGTCCGCGCGCGAGGGAATGGCGATTCAATTCAGGCCTTTTGTAGCGGCGTGCCACTACTCGGGCCGAGCCCGGTTCGTCTTTCATTTCTTGTCGGAAACTCAGAGACGATGCGCGAGCGCTTTTCTTCCCTGAATGAGGCGCATCGTATCTTTGGCGAACAGCCATTCGCTACCCGCTGGACGCGAACGGGCCTCCTGTTGCGCAACGCGCTCATCGCCTTTGATTGCGCAACCGCGGGCATGACAATCCGCGAGACAGCAAGCGCCATATACGGCAGGGCGCGAGCGGACGCCGCCTGGGCTTCTCCGGGCCGGGCCATGAAAGATGAGATCCGACGCGCACGGGTTCGTGGACGACGCCTTGTCGAAGGCGAGTACATGGATCTGCTGAGGCTCGTGAGAGCATTCTGAAACGGCGCAAAACGCAACATCCGTTGGCTCTCGGGGTGTCTTCGATCGACCGTTCGGACGGACACTCCCGTTGAAGTCTTCCATCTGTAGACTGCCGGACATCAGATTCCAGACCCTGCAGAAGGAGCCATTGCAGTCATGACTGCCGAGGCGCACCAGAAATCCTACCCTCGTCCCAGGACTTCCCAACCGGAACCTTCTGCCTGGCTGAACACGATCGAGGCTGCAAGCCATCTCGGCTTGCAACCGAAGACACTCGCAAACATGCGCTCCCTTGGAACGGGCCCCTGCTTCCACAAGCTTGGAGGCAAAGTCTGGTATCGCGGACGCGACCTTCTCTCTTATCGAGACCGGCGGCGGTATATCGCATCCGGTGAACGTTATGGTCACTAAACCCGCGCTTTTCCTGACCCTCGCCGGTCTCGTTCTGGCCGGAATGTCCGGACCCGGCCAGAAGATCCACTTCATCTGGAACAGGACAAGCAGCGTTCCTGAAGGGCTCTACTGGGTCCGGTATGAACAGGCGCCCGCTCCCAATGATCTCATTGCATTCATGCCGCCTCCGGACGATCAGGCCTGGCTCCAGTCCCGTGGTTATACCGGATATCGCTGGCCGATCCTGAAGAGGATCGCTGCAACCGAACACGACACTGTCTGCCGGTCAGGTGCGGACATTCTGATCAATGGCACACACGCTGCCACAGCACTTGCTCAGGATACGTATGGCCACGATTTGCCTATCTGGTCGGGTTGCAGAGAACTTGCTCGCAGCGAAGTCTTTCTCCTCGCCCCCCACCCTCATTCAATTGACGGCCGATATTTCGGTATACAAAGGCGGGAGAATATCCTCGGCATCGCGCAGCCTGTCTGGACAACGCGCCACCGCGCAGAGCAAGGCCGCGAGGAGACCTTGAACATCCGGACAAATTCGTTTGTCGGATCCCGTGCACAGGCTCGACTACCTGTGCGCCCCTCTTCCTGACCTTCTATCATGAGCGCCGACGATCCGGGCTTCAGACCCAGGCTTGGTCACATCGGAACCCAGGACGGTCAAGGCCATGGAAAACAGGCTCAGATCGCCAAATTTGCCGCACACCGCCAACGAGCGATTCAGGCGAATACAAGCCGACTTCCTGCCGGGACAATCCGCTATCAAGGCAGGGGCAAAGGCGCTGCCGCGATTGCTGCATTCTGGGCACGTACATATCGACAACACGTAATCGTCAAAGTCTATATCGCAAACGCGGGTCCGACCGGGAATGGCAAATTCACCCGATTTCTCTCCTATATGCGCCGGGACGGGACAGATCCTGACGGACAACGGGGGCGAATGTACTCCGATTCAGAAGACGAGGTCGGGGTAAAGGAATTCAACGAACGCTCGCGCAATGATACGCATCAGTTTCGCATTATCGCTTCTGCCGAAAATGGAGGCGAACTCGAAGACCTAAGAACACTTACGCGAACGCTCATGGCTCAGGCGAATACCGACCTGTCGACCGAACTCGACTGGGTCGCTGTGAATCATTTCGACACAACGCACCCTCACACCCATATCGTCGTTCGCGGCGCGGATCGCGATGGAAACGTCCTTTACATTGACGGCAAGTACCTGATGTCCGGACTTCGTCATCGGGCAGAGGAAATCATGACGCGGGAACTCGGTCAGCGGACCTGGCGTGATGTCACGGCCGCCCGTGCACTCGACGTCCAGAAGGATGCCCTCACTTTATTGGACCGCTTACAGATAGATCCCCACACGAATCCGCACCTGGAGTTCACTCCGTCCCCTCATGTCTTCGGCCGATACGAACGAAGCCTCGTTGAACGCCGGTTGCAATACCTTCAGGCGCACGGACTTGCGGGGCGCACACGCGAAGGCCGCTGGCGTCTGGAACCTGGCTGGACCGAGACGCTGAAAACCATGAGCCGCCAGCAGATCGTCGCCGACCATGCACTTCTGCTCGACGATCATCGATCCCTCCAAAGGCCCGAACGGGAGTTCGCCTGGCTCCGGATGGAGGGAGGAGAGATCTCCGGACGCGTGATCCGTGCATTTCCGACCGGTGAGCTCCGAGAGCGAGTAGAGGTCCATATCGATGGACTGGACGGAAACTCATGGCGCGCTCACCTGTCCGAAGCAGAAGCATCCCACCTGCCCAAAGCTGGCGGTGTGGTTTCGTTGTCCGTTCGCGGTGTCAGAGAAGATTCAGCAGACCGCACCATTGAGGAAATCGCTGCACGTCACCATGACGTCTATTCCGAAGCGATCCACAGCCTGAGCGATCCCAAAAGCACGTCCGCTTTCCGACTGGCTCATACGCGCCGACTGGCACAGCTTGTACGGGCGGGCATTGTTCAGTCGCCTGTTCACGGCGCCTGGCGGATCCCCGCCGGCCTGAGCCGGCTCGCCCGGGAATCCGCCGTCAAGTCTCAGGCGGTGCGCGTGACCGTTCATTCGTGGCTTCCAGTTGAAACGCTGATCACGCGGCGCGAACTTACCTGGCTCGACAGAAACCCTGACCTGTCCCAGGCCCAGGCGGGAGCCGGCTTTGCCGGGGATGTCGCACGTGCACGTGTGGACCGACGCGCCTGGCTCCAATCCCAGATGCTTGCTGCAGGACACCTTGAAGTCGTCGACAGACAGAACCTGCGTGACACCCTCTCAGCGATTGCTGAACGCTCGGGCAAGCAGCCCTCAGAGTTGGGCGGAAGGGGCAGTTTTCACGGCACATATTCTCAGAACATTGACTTGGCACGCCAACGGTTCGCCGTGATCGAAGGTGCAGACCGGGTGATAGCCGTGCCCTGGTCCGGGACCAATGCTCACCTCCGGGGACAGGAGGTCGTCCTTCGGTCCTCACACGGCGGCATTGAGTGGCAGCGTGGCCGCAGTCGACACTGAGCAGAAAGCGCCGCCTCTCCGCTTCCCGCGACATCCTGCAACTTCCCCGCTCTCCTGAGCCGTTCCGGGAGCGGATCATATATCCTTCCTTGAGGGAATGTACCGAAAGCGGAAAAGTGACCCCAACAAAATTCCTGATTGGCCAGTTTTTCCTGACCTTGCTTCTGATCGTCGCGTCGACCTGGATTGCCACTCAGGTGACGGCAGATGCGCTTGCCTACCAACCCAGACTGGGACCGCCGTCGTTTCAGATCGGTGGAACGCCGATCTATCTGCCCTGGCGGTTCTTTCAATGGTGGTACGTCTATGACGCCTATGCACCGGACGTGTTTGCACGTGGCGGAATCATCGCCTCCCTTGGTGGTCAGGCGGGAATCGTCATGTCCGTTCTTGCCTCTTTATGGCGAGCCCGGCAGGACAAGCATTCGGCGACTTACGGATCCGCGCGCTGGGCCAGTATAAGAGAGATCCGCCGAGCGGGTCTCCTCTCCCGTTCAGGCCTGGTTCTCGGCTGCCTCGGGACCCGGTACCTGCGCCATGATGGCGCTGAACACATTATCGCGTTTGCTCCGACCCGATCAGGGAAAGGTGTCGGCCTCGTCGTGCCAACGCTTCTCACCTGGCCTGGCAGCGCGATCATCCACGACATCAAAGGTGAAAACTGGGCGATCACCTCATCCTGGCGCTCCGGATTTTCAAATTGCATACGCTTTGATCCGACAAGCCTCACAAGCGCCCGTTTCAATCCACTTTCCGAAGTGCGACTTGGCATGCAGGAAGTGCGCGATGTCCAGAATATTGCCGATATTCTTGTCGACCCGGAAGGCGCTCTCGAGCGAAAGGATCATTGGGACAAGACCGCCCATTCGCTGCTTGTCGGTGTTATCCTGCACATCCTCTACTGCGAGGACGACAAGTCCCTCGCGGGAGTTGCCGCGTTCCTGAGCGACCCGTTGAGACCTCTGGACGAAACGCTCGAACACATGATGGCCGCCAATCATATCGGAACGGCAGAACGTCCCCTGACACATCCTGTCGTGGCAGAAGCCGCGCGAGAACTTCTCAACAAATCGGAAAACGAAAAATCATCTGTCGTCTCGACCGCAGTCAGTTTCCTCGGACTTTACCGGGATCCGATCATCCAGCGGGCGACCTCAACCTCAGACTGGTCAATCGGAGATATTTGCTGTGAGGGCAGGCCCGTCTCATTGTATCTCATTGTCCCACCGTCCGATCTCTCCAGGACGCGCCCGCTCATACGCCTTGTCCTCAATCAGATCGCCCGCAGACTATGCGAGGAGCTTCCGGCGCCAGACGCGCAAGAACACAAGACCCTCCTTATGCTGGACGAGTTTCCGGCGCTCGGCCGTCTCGATTTTTTCGAGACTTCCCTCGCCTTTATGGCGGGTTACGGTATCCGGGCATTCCTCATCGCTCAGTCGCTGAACCAGATAGAGAAGACCTATGGAGAAAAGAATTCTGTCCTTGATAATTGTCACCTCCGGATAGCCTTCTCCACCAATGATGAGCGAACCGCTCGCCGAATATCCGACATGCTGGGCACCAAGACGGAACAGCGGCACCAGCGAAATTATGCTGGCCACCGCCTCGCACCTTGGCTGAACCATGTCATGGTTTCCAGCCAGGAAACGCAACGCCCTCTGATGACCCCCGGCGAAGTCATGCAGATGCCTGCTTCGGATATGCTTCTCATCGTTGCGAACATGCCGCCCATCCGTGCGCGTAAGCTCAGGTACTTTGACGACCGGAACTTTCTCGAACGCGCAGGGCGGATGGAAGATCCATTCGCGAGTTCTGAGCCTGCATCACCCGTGAAGCCTCCCTCCTCGCCACCTCCTCCTGTACCGGGCGAAACGGACGGACGCGAAGTGGCGCTCGATCTTTTTTCACATGCCGCACGACTGGAAGCCTCCAAAATACAGGAGGCCCGGCCAGAACACACACCAGCGCCCCGGCCGGACCTCAAATCAGTCCGTGATCAAGTCGCGCGCTACTATGTGCATTTTCAGAAAGATCGGGAGATCTGAACATGTCCCGTTCAGAACGTGCGGTTTTGCGCGTCACCATTTCAGAAGCGAACCGGAACAAGCTGGACACCCTGATCAGCCGCCATGGCAGCAATCGCGGCATCATCATCGACGAAGCACTCTCCCTGCTCTTTACACCGCCCGACCGGCGACCTGGCGCCGAACTGTCCGGTCCACTCGCACGCATCGAGAACGCCATAGACAGGCTGGATGCGGCGATATCCTTTCAGACTGACCTTCTGATTGAGTTCATCCATGAATGGTTCCTGCTGCAGGAAGCCCAGGCCGACACAACCGCTTCAGCCGAACGCGCAAAGGAAAGACTGGAGTCTCTCATCGAGCGGATCGTCGACAATGTCAGTTCTCGCAGCGCGCCGTGACTTTATCTGACCGCCGGGCCACACGAGATGCCTTCAATCCTTATACGAACGCGCCTGACTGATGAGGTCCTTCCCCGATAGGGGCCATTACAGCCTTCTTTCGACCAAGCGCCTGGAACTCCTATTCCAGCGCATGACCCGATTGACCGTCGGATCAGTTTTAACTCTGTCACGGTGTCTTAGGACAGGCATCCCCATCTCACCCCCGTCGCCCTTCAAGCCCCCGCGACTTCCCGCAACACCAACTGCCTGAATCCTGGTCCGAATGAGACCTTCCTCAGACCTTCTGAGGAGACCAGGTACTATGCCGGATCAGCCTGCCCCGTCGGAGACTTTTGCGCGCCGTCTTGCGATGCTGCAGACGGCATTTGAAGGCCCGGTTCGCACAGCGCTCGAGGCGCCCGATACGATCGAAATCCTCGCAAACACCGATGGCACCGTCCGTGTCGAAACCGCCAGCACCGGTCTGGTCGCATCGCCCATACGGCTCAGCGGGAGCGAGCGCGAGCGGATCATTCGGCTGGTCGCCTCATCGACGGGCGCGGTCTGCGACCACGCCTCTCCGATCATCTCAGCAGAACTCCCCGGTAGCGGGGAAAGGTTCGAAGGAGTCATGCCTCCCGTCTCGGAGGCGCCCTGCTTCGCCATCCGGAAATCAGCGGCAACCGCTTTCACACTCGATCATTTCATCGAGATCGGCGCAATGTCCCAAAGGATGGGCTTCGCCATTCGCGATGCAATCAATTGCCGACAGAATATCATTGTTGCCGGCGGCACCTCGTCAGGAAAAACGACGCTCGCAAATGCGCTTCTGTCAGAACCCGCCTTCTCCCGGGAACGTATCGTCACCCTGGAAGACACGCGGGAGCTGTACCCTAAAGCACCAGACAAAGTGCAATTGCGCACGCAAGGCGCCCTTGTCACACTCCGTGACCTTGTGCGGTCAACCCTTCGCCTCCGGCCGGACAGGATTGTCGTCGGAGAGGTCCGGGGCGCCGAAGCCCTGGATCTCCTCAAGGCCTGGAATACCGGACATCCCGGCGGCATCACAACACTGCACGCAAATTCCTGTCATGGCGCGCTGTCACGCCTGGAACAACTCGTCGGCGAAGCCGGACATATCGATGCCTCGCCCCTGATCAGCGAAGCTGTGGACGTTATCTTATTCATGTCGAGATCATCCGGACAGAGACGGATTGAGGATGCCATTCGCGTCTGCGGGCTCGATGGATCCGGGTATCGCACCGAGCCATTCCCCGGACCTCTCTGACGCGCATTTATGAGGAGACTGACCCATGCTTTACAAGACTGTTCAGGCCGCAACCCGAAGCTTCCAGTGCGCCGCATTCCTCCTTGCCGGCGCCATCCTCGCGCCAGGAGCAGAGGCAGCCGGTTCCGGCATGCCATGGGAAGGCCCGCTCGATCAGATTCTGCAATCGATCGAAGGGCCCGTCGCAAGAATTGTTGCGGTCATCATCATCACCCTGACCGGGCTCACACTGGCTTTCGGGGAAACATCGGGCGGATTCCGGAAGCTGATACAGATCGTGTTCGGGCTATCGATCGCCTTTGCAGCAACCTCCTTCTTCCTCACCTTCTTCTCCTTCGGTGGCGGAGTCCTCGGATGAGCGTCGAAGGCTACGAGGTCCCACTCCATCAAGCGCTCTCTGAGCCGATCATGATGGCGGGCGCCCCCCGGGGAGCCGCGATCGCGATCGGAACACTGGCCGCCGCACTCGCCCTCGGCCTTCGCCTCTGGATACCGGGGCTGGTTCTCTGGATCGCGGGGCATTCCGCAGCCGCCTTTCTCGCACGTTTCGATCCTGATTTTCTGACCGTGGCCATCCTGGCTTCCCGCCACCGGGATCACCTGTCGTGCTGAATCTGTCAGAATACGCCGCCAAGCCGCGCCTGCTGGCAGACTATCTGCCTTGGGCCTGTCTCGTGGCTCCGGGTGTCGTCATCAACAAAGACGGTGCCTTCCAGACAAGCTTTCGCTATCGCGGCCCTGATCTTGAAAGTTCGACCGAGGCGGAACTCGTATCGGTTACAGCGCGGGTCAACAATGTCCTGCGCAGGTTTGGATCTGGGTGGGCTCTGTTCTTCGAAGCCGTCCGGCGCGATGCGGATCCCTATTCGCCCGGCATCTTCACGAATGCGGCCGCCTGGCTGATCGACCAGGAGCGTCTGGCCGCCAATGAGGCAGCTCAATCGCGGTTTGAGAGCGAATATTATCTGACGCTGACCTGGCTTCCTCCGCAGGACACGACAGGACGCGCTGAGCAGGCGCTGATTGAACGGCCGTCAAAAGCCGAGGATGCGGCATGGCGGGAAAGACTGGACCAGTTTGAGGTCCGTACCGCTCAGGCCTTCGACCTGCTCTCTGGCTGTCTTTCTGAAATCACCCCTCTCAGTGATGATGAGACACTGACCTACCTTCACGCCTGCATCTCGACCAGCCGTCACAAGGTGGTGACACCGTCCCTGCCTGTCTTTCTGGATGCCATTCTTCCTGATGCCCCGCTATCCGGCGGGCTCGAGCCCATGATTGGCGACAAGCATCTTCGAGTTCTCACTGTACTTGGATTTCCCGGAACGACCTTGCCAGGTCTCCTCGACGAACTGAACCGTCAGGGATTTGCCTATCGCTGGACCACACGCTTCATTGCACTTGGCAAAGCGGAGGCCGAAAAGCTCCTTTCACGAAAACGTCGACACTGGTTTGCCAAACGCAAGTCCATTGGCGCCGTTCTGCGCGAAACACTCTTCAACGAAGAATCCGCGCTCCTCGATAATGACGCCTCCAACAAGGCAGCCGACGCAGACGCCGCACTCCAGGAGCTTGGATCTGACCTCGTCTCCTACGGATACATCACGACAAGCCTCGTCATGATGAGTGACGGCGTCAAAACGGTCGACGATCAGGTACGGGCCGCCGAGCGCGTCTTGCACGGACGTGGGCTGACAACCATTCGCGAGAGTCTGAACGCGGTGGAAGCATGGCTCGGATCGCTGCCCGGACACGTCTACGCGAATGTCCGCCAGCCCATTATCTCTTCCCTGAACCTTGCTCACCTTGCCCCCCTCTCGGCCGTCTGGGCGGGCGAGCCCGGAAGTGAACATCTCCGCGGCGCAGCCATGCTCGAAGCCCGCACCGACGGAACGACGCCCTTTCGGGTCAACCTGCATGTAGGCGATGTCGGGCACACACTGATCGTCGGTCCAACGGGGTCGGGAAAGTCGGTCCTGCTTTCCCTGATCGCCCTGCAGTTCTGCAGATACGAGGCAGCACAGATTTTTGTATTCGAACGCGGGCGCTCATCACGCGCAACCATGCTGTCTATGGGAGCCTCCTACTTTGGCCCCGGCCACTACGATCATGCAGCCCTGCAGCCGCTCAGGGACATAGACGAAGATGCAGGCGCAACCTTCGCATCTGACTGGCTGGAGGGCATTTGCACCGCCGAAGGGGTCGCCATGACCCCGGACCTGAAATCTGCACTCTGGGCAGGAATAAGGTCGCTTGCATCTGCGCCCCCAAAAGA
>Ga0116152_10001454_pt1 | contig 19451 bp, 2 predicted proteins | sample AD_UKC119_MetaG_FD_89894 | JGI IMG/M metagenome (GOLD analysis project Ga0116152, IMG submission 89894) | Active sludge microbial communities of municipal wastewater-treating anaerobic digesters from Hong Kong - AD_UKC119_MetaG | ecosystem: Engineered > Bioreactor > Anaerobic > Digestate...
GCGGAACCATCTACCAGGTTGTCCGTACCTGGTTGGCGGTTGATGCCTGTGGCAACAGCAGCAGCTGCGACCAACTGATCACCGTCCAGGATACCACCCGACCGGTGATCACCTGTCCAATAGACATTACGTTAGACTGCCCGGCGGATACGAGCACGACCAACACGGGAGTAGCCACGGCCACCGACGCTTGCAGCAGCATTACGATTAGCCACAGCGAAGTGGTGACAGCAGATTGTGGAACCACCTACCAGGTCATCCGGACATGGTTAGCGGTTGATGCCTGTGGCAACAGCAGCAGTTGCGATCAGATGATCACGGTCCAGGATACCACCCGACCGGTGATCACCTGCCCAATAGACATTACCTTAGACTGCCCGGCGGACACCGGCACCACCAACACGGGAGTAGCTACGGCTACGGATGCTTGTAGCAGTATCACGATCAGTCACAGTGATGCGGTAACATCAGATTGCGGAACCACCTACCAGGTTGTGCGGACGTGGCTGGCGGTTGATGCCTGCGGCAACAGCAGCAGCTGCGATCAGATGATCACGGTACAAGATACCACTCGACCGGTGATCACCTGTCCAATAGTCATTACCTTGGACTGCCCGGCAGATACGAGTACGGCAACAACGGGAGTAGCTACCGCTACGGATGCCTGTAGCAGTATCACGATTAGACACAGCGATGCGGTGACGGCAGATTGTGGAACCACCTACCAGGTCATACGTACATGGTTAGTGGTTGATGCATGTGGCAACAGCAGCAGCTGCGATCAGATGATCACGGTCCGTGATACGACGCCACCGGTGATCACCTGCCCAATAGACATTACCTTAGACTGCCCGGCAGATACGAGCACGACCAACACGGGAGTAGCCACGGCTACGGATGCCTGCAGCAGCATAACGATCAGTCACAGCGATGTGGTGACAGCAGATTGTGGAACCACCTACCAGGTTGTCCGTACCTGGCTGGCGGTGGATGCCTGCGGGAACAGCAGCAGCTGCGATCAAATGATCACCGTACAGGATACCACCCGACCGGTGATCACCTGCCCGGGAGATGTGACATTAGACTGTCCTGCGGACACCAGCACCACCAACACGGGAGTAGCCACGGCTACCGATGCCTGCAGCAGTATTACGATTAGTCACAGTGATGCGGTGACAGTAGATTGTGGAACCACTTACCAGGTTGTGCGGACGTGGTTGGCGGTGAATGCGTGTGGGAACAGCAGCAGTTGCGATCAAATGATCATCGTCCAGGATACGGCGCCACCGGTAATCACCTGTCCAATAGACATTACGTTAGACTGCCCGGCAGATACGAGCACGACCAACACGGGAGTAGCCACGGCCACCGACGCTTGCAGCAGCATTACGATTAGCCACAGTGATGCGGTGACATCAGATTGCGGAACCACCTACCAGGTTGTGCGGACGTGGCTGGCGGTGGATGCCTGCGGCAACAGCAGCAGTTGCGATCAAATGATCACGGTACAAGATACCACCCGACCGGTGATCACCTGCCCAATAGATATTACCTTAGACTGTCCTGCGGACACCAGCACCATCAACACGGGAGTAGCTACGGCTATGGATGTTTGTAGCAGTATTACGATCAGTCACAGCGATGTGGTGACGACAGATTGCGGAGCCACCTATCAGGTTGTCCGGACGTGGTTAGCGGTGGATGCTTGTGGCAACAGCAGCAGTTGCGATCAAATGATCACGGTGCAAGATACCACTCGACCGGTGATCACCTGCCCAATAGATATTACTTTAGACTGCCCGGCAGATACGAGCACGACCAACACGGGAGTAGCCACGGCTACCGATGCCTGCAGCAGCATTACGATTAGCCACAGCGATGCGGTGACAGTAAATTGCGGAACGACCTATCAGGTTGTCCGGACGTGGCTGGCGGTTGATGCCTGCGGGAACAGTAGCAGCTGCGACCAAATGATCACGGTCCAGGACACGACACCACCGGTGATCACCTGTCCGGCCGATGTGACCTTAGACTGCCCGGCGGATACGAGTACGACCAACACGGGAGTAGCTACGGCTACCGATGCTTGCAGCAGCATTACGATCAGTCACAGCGATGCGGTGACAGTAGATTGTGGAACCACTTACCAGGTTGTCCGTACCTGGTTGGCGGTTGATGCCTGTGGCAACAGCAGCAGCTGCGACCAACTGATCACCGTCCAGGATACGACGCCACCGGTAATCACCTGCCCAATAGACATTACCTTAGACTGCCCGGCAGATACGAGCACGACCAACACGGGAGTAGCTACGGCTACGGATGCCTGCAGCAGTATCACGATTAGCCGCAGCGATGCGGTGACGGCAGATTGCGGAACTACCTACCAGGTTGTCCGTACTTGGCTGGCGGTGGATGCATGCGGGAACAGCAGCAGCTGCGATCAAATGATCACGGTCCAGGATACGACGCCACCGGTAATCACCTGTCCAATAGACATTACCTTAGACTGCCCGGCAGATACGAGCACCACCAACACGGGAATAGCTACCGCTACCGATGCTTGCAGCAGCATTACGATCAGTCACAGCGATGCGGTGACAGTAAATTGTGGAACCACTTACCAGGTTGTCCGTACCTGGTTAGCGGTTGATGCCTGTGGCAACAGCAGCAGCTGCGACCAACTGATCACCGTCCAAGATACCACCCGACCGGTAATCACCTGCCCAATAGACATTACCTTAGACTGCCCGGCGGATACGAGTACCACCAATACGGGAGTAGCTACGGCTACCGATGCTTGCAGCAGCATTACTATCAGTTACAGCGATGTGGTGACAGCAGATTGTGGAACCACCTACCAGGTTGTGCGGACGTGGTTGGCGGTTGATGCGTGTGGGAACAGCAGCAGTTGCGATCAAATGATCACCGTCCAGGATACGACCAGGCCAACAATTACGGTAGGAGCGCTGAATGACACGGTACAGTGCGATGGCAGCGGTAATACAGGGGACTTTATGGCCTGGATTGACAGCCATGGCGGTGCGATGGCGGTCGATGGGTGTGGAAGTTTTATATGGGATACGACCCTTATATTGCGTACACCAGGTTGTGGAAAGACGCGGGCAGACCGGGTCTTGTTTATAGCAAGAGACGCATGCGGAAATGCAGATACGACAGAAGGGCTATTTGTAATCATTGATACGATTCCGCCCCTTATGCAACCGGCTCCGGCGGATACCCTGGTGGGATGTCCATCTGATGTGCCACTGCCCATGCCGTTGATGTATCGCGACGATTGCGATGGTAACATTCGGATCGCCTTTGCACAGGATATGACGGAATCGTACTCTTGCGACTATACGATCACCCGGAGGTGGATCGGGGTGGATGCTTGTGGAAACCGGGATACGGTTATCCAGCTAATCCGGGTGAAGGACACCATCGCACCGGTGATTCCAGATCTGGTGGATGGGGATACGATTAGGTACAATTGTACAGATCCATTACCGGTAACATTGCCACCGGGTATGGATGCCTGTGGCTCGGTAAGCGTGAGTTATGAAGATTCGACAGAGACGCCGAGTTGTCCAGGCGAACAGTTGATTCGGCGGAAATATACCGCGAGGGATGTGTGTGGCAATACGAAGGTATATGTGAACTGGTTGCAATTCCGGGATACGACGCCACCGCAGATTACTTGTCCTGCTGATGTGGTGCTGGATTGTCCGGCAGACACAAGTTCGGTGAATACAGGAGTTGCTACTGCTGTGGATGCTTGTGGTAGCATTATGATCAGTTACCGGGATTCAATCATTCCGGGTTGCGGAAATACCTATCGTATCATCCGGTTGTGGACAGCGGTTGATGCCTGTCTGAATAGTAGCTCTTGTTCACAAATGGTCACTGTACAGGATACCATTGCTCCTGAAATCACCTGTCCGGCAGCGCTGACGTTAGACTGCCCTGCCGATACAAGTACAGCCAATACGGGTGTAGCGACGGCAATAGATGAATGTAACAACATAACCATTAATTACCGCGATTCGATCATTCCAGGTTGCGGCAATACGTACACGGTGATCCGGATCTGGACAGCGATGGATGCATGCCTGAATAGTAGCTCCTGTTCACAGATGATCACCATCCAGGATACCATGGCTCCGGAGATCACTTGTCCGGCGGCAGTGACGTTGGACTGCCCGGCGGATACCAGTACCACAAATACGGGTATTGCAACAGCTATGGATGAATGCAACAGCGTCTTGATCAGCCACCGCGATTCGATCATCCCGGGATGCGGGAGCACATACCTGCTCATCCGGATCTGGACAGCAGTAGATGCGTGCATGAACAGCAGTACCTGTCACCAATCGATCACTATCCAGGATACCACAGCGCCAGAAATCACTTGTCCGGCGCCAATAACCTTAGACTGCCCTGCGGATACCAGCACGGCCAATACGGGTGTGGCAACAGCGATGGATGCATGCAACAGTGTAAACATCAGCTACCGCGATTCGATCATTCCAGGTTGCGGAAGTACGTACACGGTGATCCGGATCTGGACAGCAGTTGATGCATGCATGAATAGCAGCTCTTGCTCACAGTTGATTACCGTCCAGGATACCATTGCCCCTGTAATTTCTTGTCCGGCATCGGTGACATTAAATTGTCCGGCAGATACCAGCACGGCCAATACTGGAATCGCAACAGCTACCGACGCGTGTGCTACGGCACCTTTAGCGATAACCCATAGTGATTCAATCGTCATTGCTTGTGGAAGCACCTATTCGATCCTGCGGAGATGGATGGCTATGGATGCCTGCGGTAACAGCAGCCTTTGTGTGCAAGCTATTGTTATTCAGGATACTACAGCACCATCAATAATAACAGAAGCATCGAATGACACGGTTCAGTGTGATGGTGCTGGCAATACTTCAGATTTCATTGCCTGGATCAACAATCATGGCGGGGCACAGGCAAGCGATGAATGCAATGGGGTTACCTGGGATACTTCGATGGTCGACCGGATGCAATTGTGTGGCAGGACTAGAATTGATCGGGTATTGTTCATTGCTCAGGATGCTTGCGGAAATATGTCAACCACTGAAGCATTCTTCGTTATCATTGATACGATTCCTCCGGTTATGCCATCCGCTCCGCATGATACCCTGGTAGCCTGTCGGAGCAATGTACCCTTACCTTCCCCAGTGATGTATCGCGATGCCTGTGATCAGACTATTCGTATTGCTTTTTCACAGGATCTATCCGAGCCTTTGTCCTGTGATTATACCATTACCCGTCGTTGGATTGGTATGGATGCCTGTGGCAACCGGGATACGGTTATTCAATTGATCCGGGTGAAGGACTCCATACCACCTGTCTTACCTGGATTGGTACATGGGGATACCGTAGTTTATGACTGTACGGATCCGCTTCCCACGACAGTCCCGCAGGGTATGGATAACTGTAGTGCAGTCAATGTCAGTTACAGTGATTCTACGGAGACACCAGAATGTGCTGGTGAACAATTGATCAAGAGAACTTACACGGCAGTGGATTTCTGTGGTAACCGCAATGTTATTGTGAATTGGTTGCTGTTCCGGGATACCACACCTCCTGCGTTCATAATGCCGGTCTTAAGTGATACGGTTGATTGTGATGCACTAAGCATGCAGGCTTATCGCAACTGGATCGATAATCATGGAGGTGCACTGGCAACGGATAATTGCAGTTCGGTAACCTGGGATACAACTACTGTCCTGAGAGCGTTGCCATGCGGCAGTACCCGTAAAGACAGTGTGTTGTTTATCGTACGGGATGCGTGTAACAATGCCGATACCATGTCCGGCGTATTTGTCATTCAGGATACGACTCCTCCAAGCCTGCCGGTGCCTCCCCGGGATACGCTCGTTGAATGCCCAAATCAAATACCTGCTGCCCAGACTCTAATCGCCACGGATGCCTGTAATGGTGTGGTGATGGCCGTGCCAATAGATATTGCTGAGGATTTCAGTTGTGATTATCAGATCATTCGCAAATGGGTATTCAGTGACCTTTGCGGAAACAAAGACAGTATTGAACAACACATCCGAGTGAAAGACAGCATTCCGCCCACGTTTATTGATCCGGTGATTACAGATGGTGATACGACTTTCCTGGATTGCAACGACACGATAGCCGTAGATACGCCTGCCGTTGTGGATGCCTGCGGGTTACCGGTGGTACAGTACCAGGATAGCCTCCTTGGCCCTTCATGTGGAGCCAATACCATTGTACGGCGAATTTATACGGCAACGGATGTATGCGAGAATACCGCAAGGCTTACCCACTATTACCAGTTTATTGATACCACGGCTCCTGAAATTACGATTCCGCCCAGAGATACCATCGTGGAATGTGACGGCACCGGAAACAATGATGCATTCATATCCTGGGTTGCTGTACAGGGTGGTGCAGAAGCTACCGATGCTTGTGGGACGATCCAATGGGATTATGTTTTGGCAGGTTCTGTACCACTATGTGGCTCAACTCGCATGGATAGCATCCTGTTTATTGCCCGTGATGGCTGCGGCAATGCAGATACGGCAAGTGCATTATTTACCGTAATAGACACGACACCTCCGGTCATCGATTGTCCTCAGAACATTCAATTAAATTGCCCGGCGGATACCTCCGTTTCTAATACCGGCATGGCTACGGCCGTTGATCAATGCAGCTCGATGCCGTTGATTACTTATCAGGATAGTGTCACTCCCGGTTCTTGTCCAAACATTTTCAGATTGCACCGGTATTGGACTGCTACCGATGCCTGTGGAAATTCTTCCGTATGCCGTCAAACCATTGATGTGCGCGACATCACACCGCCAGTCGTGTCATGTCCACAGGATTTATTATTGGATTGTGATGCCCGGACGGATGTGGGAGCAACCGGCGTGGCTACTGCTGCCGATGGTTGTAACCCAAATCCAGTGATCTCCTACCGCGACAGCATAGTTCCAGGTAGCTGTGCCAACGCTTATACCATCCTGCGTATCTGGAGCGCCCGTGATGCCTGCGGGAATATAGGTGCTTGTACGCAGCGGTTGATGATCCGGGACCGCCAGGCGCCAATCATTGCTTGTCCGGCTAACCGGACGCTGGATTGTACCGAGTCCATCTTACCCGACTCGACAGGATTTGCCACGGCCACCGATGCCTGTGACCCTAATCCGCTCATTACCTATGCCGATACCTTCACCCTGGGATCCTGCCCTCAGGAAGGGACTCTGGTACGTACCTGGCGAGCAACCGATGCATGTGGTAACAGCCGGATATGCAGGCAAATATTGACCATCGTAGATCAGACCGGCCCTGTCATAACTTGTCCGGCCAATGTAACCTTATCCTGTGCTGATGATACATCCGCGGTTATCCGCGGAACAGCTACTGCTACGGATAATTGTAGTGGAACCATTCAGATTACCCACCTGGACGCCATTTTTAACGGAAGTTGTCCCAATAATTATAACCTGCGCAGGAGATGGATGGCTGTTGATGCTTGTGGGAATAGTTCCGTTTGCGATCAATTCCTGTTCATCCGGGATACATCTCCACCACTCATCAGTTGCCCTGCTGCGGTGACAGTCTCTTGTAGTGCAGATACCATACCTACATCAAGCGGTCTTCCTACGGTTTCCGACGTATGTGACCCAAATCCGTTGATTACCTACTCAGATGGCATTCAAAACAGTACTTGTGCCAACCGGTTTACTGCATTGAGGACCTGGGTAGCAACCGATGATTGTGGCAATTCCAGCAGTTGCACCCAGGTGATCACCGTCAATGACCAGATTGTACCGGTAATTACTTGTCCCGTCGCAATCACGGTGGATTGTGCATTGGGCACCGATACTACATTTACCGGAGTCGCCACGGCGACGGACAATTGTATCCAATCACCGGTAATAGCATTCTCCGATCAAACCATCAGTACAACCTGTGCCAATACCTATACCCTTCAGCGCACCTGGCGCGCCACCGATGTGTGTAACAATTCCGCTACCTGTATTCAGAATATCCGCGTGGTAGATACGACAGCTCCTGAGGTCACCTGCCCGAGGGATACGGTTATTGATTGTGCCAGCATCCCCGATCCCGGACAGACCGGATATCCGGTATATTCGGATAACTGTGATGGCAATCCCATTGCTACTTATGCAGATCTTACCATTGGCCAAAGTTGCGCGAATACTTATGTGTTGCGCCGGATCTGGACGGTTACGGATGCTTGTGGCAATAGTGATACCTGCTGGCAGAGGATTGAAGTGGTGGATACGTCGGCGCCGATTCTAAATATTCCACCCGATACGATCCTTATTTGTCCGATAGATACTGCAATTGCCGTTACGGGCACCGCTACCGCTTCGGATCAGTGTGATACCATTCCTTCGGTTTCCTATTCGGATAATGTGACCAATGGTGTTTGTGCCAGCGACTTTACGGTCAATAGGGTATGGGTGGCCGTGGATGCCTGTGGAAATAGTGCAAGCCAGGTTCAGATTATCCGGGTTCATGATACGATTCCTCCGGTAATTATATGCCCGCTTGATACGGTACTGAATTGCCCGGCAGACACTACACCTTCCAATACCGGAATTGCGATTGCTGATGATGGCTGTAGCCTGGGGTTAAATATCTTTTATAAAAACGAAATTACTCCAGGAGGATGTCCGGATGTATATAGCCTGGCAAGGACCTGGTATGCAGAAGACAATTGTGGAAACATTGATTCCTGTATACAGATTATCCAGGTCATCGATACCACTCCGCCACAACCATTGTTTATCATGAGGGATACCCTGGTTGGCTGCCCGCTTGATGTTCCGATTGCAGGACCTTTACCCGTTTCGGACGCCTGCAGTGGTAATCAGGTTATCTTGCCGGTAACCAGAACTGTGGGTTCGGACTGTGATTATTATGTATACCACGTCTGGACTTATTCGGATGCGTGTGGTAATGTGGATTCAACCGTCCAGCGCGTTCACGTGAAGGACAGCATACCTCCGGAAATACTGTCACTCCAGGATGGCGATACCATTGACTTTGCTTGCACCGACCCGCTGCCAGTGACCTTGCCGGCCGGTACGGACGCCTGTGGATCCGTCAGTGTTTCATTTGTAGATTCAACGCTTGCACCACCATGCCCGGGTGAGCAAATGATCCGGCGGGTTTTCACCGCTATGGATCTTTGTGGGAATACCAGATTCTACACCAACTGGTTGTGGTTCCACGATACACTCGCCCCGGCATTGACCAATGCACGCGATACCCTGGTTGACTGCGATGGAGCCGGTAACCTCCAGGCCTTTGCCGATTGGATCAGTCAACATGGCAGAGCCGTTGCCACCGATAACTGCAGTGGGGTGATCTGGGACACGGTAACTGTGTCAACCACTTATGGATGTGGGGCTACACGGATAGATAGTGTCCGGTTTATTGCCAGAGATAGTTGCGGCAATACCAGTTCAGTAGTTGGGCGCTTTGTAATCCAGGATACCACTCCGCCAGCTATTGTTATTCTTCCAAAAGACACGCTCTTTGCCTGCGATGGAAATGGAAATGTGTCCGGATTCAGTGCCTGGATCGATCAGCATGCCGGCATGATGGCATCTGATGTATGTAGTGAAGTGATCTGGGATACGATGACAGTTGCCACAATAAATGATTGTGAAATAGGTATGTCAAGGCAAGTGAAGTTCCTGGTATCAGATGCTTGTGGCAATCGTGATTCTGCGTTGGCTTCCTTCACCATCATTGATACCGTCCCACCCGTTATCATGAGCGAGGCGAAGGATACCCTGGTAACCTGCGATTCACTGGATATCAATCTGGTCTTTGAGATGTGGATGAATGATCATGGAGGTGCAAGGGCTACGGATAATTGTTCGCTGGATAACCTCACCTGGACTTCCCGGGTGACTGATACGGTGGAGGATTGCAGCATGTTGCCGACCTACCGGGTCGTATTTTATGTGGCTGACGAATGCAATAACCAGGATAGTACGATCGCTATATTTAGTGTAATCGATACCCTCGCTCCGAACATTGCAATACCTGCTGATACCATCATCCTTTGCGATCAGGATACCAGCCCGGTAAACCTGGGGAATCCTGTCGCAGCTGATAATTGCAGCATGGTTACGGTATCACATACCGACTCGGTTGCCGCTGGTGCGTGCATATCCCAATACCAAATTTTCAGGACCTGGGTTGTTAAGGACCAATGTGGGAATACCACCAGTGGAATTCAGTTTATTCAGGTGATCGATACCGTGCCTCCCATGATCAATTGTCCTTCAACAACTAATGCAAGTTGCAACTTCACCGAGGTTCCAATTTTTGGCAGCTATCAAAGCTTTATTGATTCAGGAGGTGTGGCCTTGGATAATTGTCAGTTGGATACCGCATCTTTTACCTACGTGAATTCCTATATGGATACGATAGGGCATGTAATAGTGTTGCACAGAGTTTATCAAATCGCGGATGCATGCGGGAATACCAGTACCTGTGATCATGCGGTTTCTCTGGAAGACCTGATACCTCCGGTGGCCTCCTGTCGAGCAGGCTTCCAGGTGATGGCAGGAGAGGATGGATTGGCACACCTGATCGCTGATTCTCTGGATAATGGAAGTACGGACAATTGCGGTATTGATTCGATTTATGTCGTTCCTAATGTTTTAAGTTGTGGATTCTTTTACGGACAGGAAATCCTCCGGGAAGTAACTCTGGTAGTGGTCGACCAATTTGGTAATGTAGGTACCTGTACGACGTTGGTCAGCGTGGTTTGTCCATGCCCGCCGGACGGTATTCCTCTTTCATGCCAGGATCAGGTGAAGGTTTCACTGGCTTCGGACTGTCAAAGGATTGTAGGGCCTGCGGATGTACTGGCCATGGAAGTGTTATCCTGCTACGATCCATACAAGATCATTATTTACGATGCGGATGGAAATGCTCTAGGAAATACGGTTAATGAATCGCATGTTGGTCAGAAACTGACCTATACCATCATCGATACCCTGAACGGTAACCGCTGTTGGGGGGATCTAAAAGTAGAGCAATCCTATCCACCTGCTTTTACCTGCGTAGATGACACCATCAGCTGCCTGGATCCGATCCCTCCGGTGCCCGATGCTCCGGCAGGATGTACTTTTGCTTACCGCCTGCGTGTCCTGGATGAACAATGGACCGATTATGGCTGTGATGACCAGCAATTCATGGGTGTGCTTCGGCGACGTTTATTGGTCAATGACCCGTGGAATAACTATACGGAGTGTACCCAGAACATTTACATTCGGAAAGAAAATCTTGCTGGCCTGGTATGTCCGGTTGACACGGTGTTAAATGGATGCTTAATTGATGGCAACGGACAAAATCGACTGCTCGATACCACATTCGTTGTCGTGGATGCACTGGGTTATCCACATCCCAAGCCGCTAGTGGAAAATGGAAAAGTCTCCGGTCTGGTTCCGGTTCCTTATTTGATTGTTCAGGAAGATACCTTCTATCTGCAGTTCCGCGATAAGGGTTGCAACCTGGTGGTTGATTATCAGGATGAAGTCATCCCGCTTTGTACCCCCAGCTTTATGATTCGCCGTACCTGGATCATTAAGGACTGGTGCACTGGAGAAGAGCGCTCCTGTGTCCAGCGTATATCGATCGTAGACACAACCGGACCGGACCTTGCATTGGCCTCATCAATTACGATTCCAGTTGAGACGCATAGCTGTAAAGGGAAAGTGCCGATTGTTGTACCAAAGATCATCGAGCATTGTCCATTCCCGTATCGGCCAGATGATCCAGGCTATTCCATTCGATATGAATTGTTGCTGGATCAGGAAGGTCAGCAAATCAGCTATGCCGGAGATCTCACCGGTCAGACAGAATACATTTATCTGCCGGTCGGTAAATACCAGTTGCATTATTTCGTGAGTGATGCTTGCTGGAATCAACAGGAGTTTATCCAGACCGTATGGGTTGTTGATGACCAGCCTCCGGTTGCTATATGTGATGAGATCACACAGGTAACCCTTGATCCGGATAGCTGCCAGGCGCGCATTTATGCCCGCGACCTGGATGATGGTAGTTACGATGGATGTTGTGAAAAATTGCATTTTGCCGTCGCTTCGACAGCAGAAATCGATTATTGGACAAATTATTGGAACGATCAATTGAATACCTGCCATCCGGAGTTGGATGCTGTCGCGAAGTCCGCTCTGATAGAGCACTGGGTCGATTGTTATGTCTTTAACGATTATGTGTATGGCCGGAATTGCGGCAATGAACAATTGGTTCTGAGGGTCTACGAAGCATGCGATTTGCCCACCAGAGATCCGCATCTTTTCTTCGGGAACGAACATGCCTGGTTCTGCTGGAACCTGTACGATGACTATGCCTGCTATTTCAGATTACACTACGACCAGGTTACAGAAGATCAGATACCGGTACCGGATTTGTGTCAGGAATCGTGGGTTACCGCGTGTTACGAGTCTAAACACGAGCATGGAACATCATATCAGAATGCACTATGCTGTACCTATCCGATACAGGAACTGGCTCAATGGCAGTACATCCAGTGGCAATATCCGGAAATCGGCGATTATGGATTAAGCAGTACGCGACGCTGGTTCCAGCATTTGTACTCCGATTGTATGATTCAACTGTACAAGGACGATAAAGTGCCTCCGGTTGTCGTAGCACCCGCCGATGTGACGCTGTATTGTGATGGAGTTCCCGGTCAAGTCCAATTAAACGAAAAAGGAGGATATGTATTGACCGATCCTGGTCATGCCTGGAATGTGTGTGCTGAAGAAGATCATCTGACCACCGGCGCTTGTCGCTCTTCCGGATGGTACCAGGATATCATTGGCGGTAGCTGCTGTGTTACCGTGCCCTGGGATGGAGAAGCATTGGGTTATTATTCCGGCAGCCTGCCTTACGATGAATCTTGTAATAATGACTGGTATGCCAATAACTGGCAGCCCTGGTATTGCAAACTTTGGCTGGAACTTGACCGATACGATCATACAACAACTACCAATTGGAGATCCAGTCAGCCGGCTATCTCGGATGCTTGTACACCGCAGGAAGACCTGATCATTGATTATCGGGAAGATAACCAGCTCAATGATTGTGGTGCGGGATCGGTCGTGCGGACCTGGACCGTTACAGATGGTTGTGGAAATGTCACAGAAGCGCACCAAACGGTCCGTGTCTTAGCCAGAAGTGACTTTGAGGTTTTATTCCCTGCTGATACCACCGTTCTATGTACGGACCAGATAGCATTGGATGCATCTGCAGAAGGAGCCGGTGTGCCTTTCATTACCGATGATGAATGTGAACAGATAGGCATCTCCTACCAGGATGAACGGGTCCAATTGGACGGCAGTGCCTGCTATCAGATCAAACGGACCTGGAAGCTGATCAACTGGTGTGTATTCCAGGGTGACCATGCCTCCAGCCACCCCGAAATCATTGTAGACGACCGCAAGGCTGCTGATTCTTCACGGCCCTGCATTTACAGAAACCTCAAGGATAATGGCGACGGCTACATGGAATACGTCCAGATCATCCGTGTTGACGATCGTACCGCCCCGGTCCTCACTATGAGCCCGGATACGACCATCTGTACGTATTGGGCTGATTGTGACCCCGATACCAGTAGCATTACCCTCGGCCAGGCTATTGACAACTGTACCTCTTCTGAGGTATTGCGCTATACCTACCGTTGGTGGCCTGTGAATATTCCCGGTGAGATTCATGCCGGGGCAGGAAACGTCTTAAGAGACCGTTTGCCCTATGGGACGATACACGTTGAGATGAAAGTGGAAGACTTGTGCGGCAATGTGGACACGGGATCGATCCAGGTGACGGTGACCGACTGTAAACCGCCGGTACCTTATTGCTTCGACGGGATTGTTACAGTCGTGATGGATTCAACCGGACAAATTGTTGTTCCTGCATCCGTATTTAATGCCGGAAGTTATGATAACTGTACGCCTCAGAATGCACTGAAATTTAGTTTCTCGGCAGATGGACAAACTCCTGAGCGCACCTTTACTTGTCTGGATATTCCGAACGGTAAAGAAGCTTTACTCGATCTGGAAATGTGGGTTCTTGATGCGAACAACCATGGCAATTATTGCACGACCCAATTGCGGTTGCAAGATAATTCAGGCAATGTCTGTCAGGATGTCAATACCAATAACATCGTTCAGGGTAACATACATACTCAGCAAGGCGAAGGCATCGACCGGGTTGATGTCAGGGCCATGCAAACCTTCCTTAGCGATACCTCCGATATCAAGGGTGATTATGAAATTCAGGACTTGAAGCCGGGCATCTGGTATACCATCCAGCCACACCGTAATCATGATCCATTAAACGGGGTTTCGACGCTGGACCTGGTACAAATTCACAAGCACATCCTGGGTATGGAGCCATTTACCAACCCTTACCAATACATTGCGGCGGATATCAATAATTCCCAGACCATTAATGTGTTGGATTTGGTAGAATTGCGTAAATTGATACTGGGCGTTCTCGATTCGTTCCCGCACAACACCAGTTGGCGGTTCATACCCAAGAACTATTCCTTCCCGGATGTGTATCAGCCTTGGAATTTCCCGGAAACGGTCGATGTTTTGCCCCCTGTGCCCGATTCTATCCAGCATGATTTCGTCGGTATTAAAATCGGTGACCTCAATGCTTCGGTACTGCCGAATGGATTAGTCAGGCCGGAGATACGTAGTCATGAGAACCTGCTCATTCAGATAGAAGATCGTTTGATAGTCCCGGGCGACACTGCGGAAATTCCGGTGTATGGTCTGGATTATCAAAACATTACCGGATGGCAGTGGACTCTGGGACTTGGTGGACTTAAGTTCTTGGATGTATTGCCTGGAATGCTGCAATTGGATGACAAAAACGTTGGCTTGCGCTGGGCATCCGATGGTTTGGTGACGATGAGCTGGGATCATCCGGAAAGCGACACGATAGCATCCGATCAGGCGCTGTTTACTTTGCGGGTGCAGGCAAACGATACGACCCGGTTGAGTGATGTATTACATATCCTTTCCAGTAAAACGCCGGCGGAAGCCTACCGGGGTAGTGAAGAAATTTTAGGGGTTGATTTGCAATTCCTGATAGGACGAGAAGTGGTGCGCCATGAACAAATGACGGTTTATCAGAACCACCCGAACCCATTCAATGAGAAGACCTGGTTAGGATTTGAATTGCCGGAAGCGGATAATCTGATCATACGGATTATGGACCAGCATGGCCGGACCATTAAAATATACCGGAATGCCTTTGCGGCTGGCTATCATGAAGTTGAAGTCAATGGCGACGGACTGCCTCAGGCTGGTATCCTGTATTATCAAGTGGAGTCATCAAATCGAACGACGATTAATAAGATGATCCGCTTGCAATAAAGATGGATTCATTAGAATCAAACCAATATCAGTAGTATCCCAATCTACCAAGCGATTGGGATCTTTTCCATCCCAAAAAGCCACGCTAGAATGCTAGCGTGGCTTTGTTTTTTTGGTTATTTCGGAAATCCTGGTGGACTATTATGCGTCGACTTTGGCGTATTTGGCGTTGGCTTCAATGAAAGCCCGCCGGGGTGGTACCTCATCACCCATCAGCATGGAAAAGATGCGGTCCGCTTCCGCCGATTCATCAACGGTTACTTGCTTGAGTTGTCTGGTTTCCGGATCCATAGTGGTTTCCCATAACTGCTCCGCATTCATCTCTCCCAGACCTTTGTATCGCTGTATTTTAATACTACTATCCGATTTACCGCCTGAATAGACCTCCACAGCAGCTTTGCGCTCTTCATCATTCCAGCAATATTGATATTGCTTTCCTTTACGCACCTGGTACAGCGGGGGAGAAGCAATGTATAAATGACCTTCGTCGATCAGCGGGCGCATGTAGCGGAAGAAGAAAGTTAGGATAAGGGTCACGATATGGCTACCGTCCACGTCGGCGTCGCACATGATGACGATCTTGTGATAGCGTAGTTTATGCAAGTTCAGAATGCGCTCGCCGTCTTCACCTTCCTCAATGGATACCCCCAGCGCTGTAAAGATGTTTTTGATCTCCTCATTGTCATAAATCTTATGCTCCAGGGCCTTCTCTACATTCAGGATTTTTCCACGGAGAGGAAGAATGGCCTGAAAGTTACGGTCCCGGCCGGATTTTGCCGTACCTCCGGCAGAGTCGCCTTCCACCAGGAACAATTCACTATGGCTGGGATCTTTACTGGAGCAGTCTGCCAACTTGCCGGGCAATCCTCCGCCCGTCAAAACATTTTTCCGCTGAACCATTTCCCTGGCCTTGCGCGCTGCTTCCCTGGCTGTTGCTGCCAGGATAACCTTGTCAATGATGCGCTTGGCATCTTTCGGATTCTCCTCCAGATAATAATTGAGCACATCACCCACGCATTGGGATACGATACCCAGTACTTCAGAGTTGCCCAGTTCGCCTTTAGTCTGGCCCTTGAATTGTGGTTCAGGAACCTTGACCGAAATAATAGCGGTCAATCCCTCCTTGAAGTCGTCACCGGCGATGTTAACTTTTGACTTGCCGAAAAGGCTGTTGTCTTCTCCGTATTTCTTAAATATCCTGGTCACAGCCCTGCGGAAGCCGCTGACGTGCGTACCACCTTCCCGTGTGTGGATGTTATTAACGAATGAAACGATGTTTTCAGCATAGGACGTATTGTATTGCATGGCAACTTCTACCTCAACATCGTCTTTCTTGGCTGTGACATAGATCGGGTTCTCGATCAGGGGAGTTTTGGATTCATCTAGGAATTTCACAAATTCAACCAATCCTCCTTCACTGTGAAATATTTCCCGCTTAAAGGCTCCGTCTTCTTCTTCCCGTTCATCGATCAGCGTCAGTTCCAGCCCTTTATTCAGGTAGGCCAATTCACGCAGGCGCGTGGCCAGGGTGTCGTATTTGTATTCTAATGTTTCAAAGATGACCGGGTCCGGCGAGAAGGTAATAATGGTCCCGGTGTCTTCAGCCTCTCCGATGGTTTTTACTTCGGAAAGCGGCTTGCCTTGGGCATACTCCTGCAGGAAAACCTTTCCTTCCCGGTGAACCTCCGCCCGCAGGTGCTTGGACAATGCATTAACGCAAGATACCCCTACGCCGTGGAGTCCTCCGGATACTTTGTAGGTATCTTTATCAAACTTTCCACCGGCATGGAGTACGGTCATTACCACTTCCAGCGCGGACTTTTTCAGCTTTGCCTGGATGCCGGTAGGGATGCCACGTCCGTCGTCGATCACCGTGATGGAGTTATCCTTGTGAACCTGAACCGTGATGTTGGTTGCATATCCGGCCAGGTGCTCGTCGATGGAGTTATCGACTACTTCCCATACGAGGTGATGCAATCCCTTGGTATCGGTGCTGCCTATATACATCCCCGGCCGCTTCCTGACCGCTTCCAATCCCTCCAGCGCCTGAATGTTATCGGCACCGTAATTTGATGGTTTTTCACTCATAGGTGGTTCACATTTTTAAGACGTGCAAAGATACAAAAAAAATGCCTCCTATACCAGGAATTGAAGGTCTTAAAGGCCTCTTTTTGAATTGGTTTTATAGATGAAAAAATATAATAACGGCATTCCTGGCCTCAGGGTTCAAAGTAAGGTCGTAGCCGGTGTTGATTCAGGTGATTCAACGTTGGGGATTGACCGGAATGGCCATGATTTACAGGTGCTTAATCCAGGGTTACAAGTTGTCCGGATACCTCGCGGCAACCATCTGTTTTGATCCGGATCTCCAACCGCAAATAGCCGGATAGCCACCATGGTTCAATAAGTTCAGGCCACTCCACCACACACCATTCGCCACTATCCAGATAATCTTCGATGCCGATTTCGATGGCTTCTTCAGCGGACTTTAAACGGTAGAGATCCAGATGGTACAGCCAGCGATCTTCCGGCAGGAGGTAGGGTTGTACGATCGAGAAGGTCGGGCTGGTGACCAGATCTGCAGCATGCAAGTGTTGGGCGAGACCTTGTACCAGGGTAGTCTTTCCGGCACCCAAATCGCCGCTAAGCAACCAAACGGTGCTGCCCGGGAAATCTTCCACCAACCGGGCTGGCAAGGCATGCATTTCCGCTACCGAACAAATGGTATAAGTCTTGATCATGTACAAAGATACCTCCAACATTTCTGTTATCTTCATACTTGATTGTAAACCCTGCAACGCTATGGCGATACATGAGTTTTATTCGGGGGAAGGGGCCCAGAGCCGTAAAAGCCCTGAATTCCATTATCAGGAGGAGACCCTCGCTCTGGTGAAACAACCCCATAAGCTATTCATCGGTATCCCCGTAGAGCAAAATAACAATGAAAACCGCATTGCCCTGGTTCCGAACTCCGTGAAGTCGCTGACCGGACAGGGGCATCGCATTGTGGTAGAAAGTGGTGCCGGTCTTAAGTCCAATTTTACCGATCAGGATTTTTCCGAGGCGGGTGCTGAAATCGTCTTTTCAACGGAAGAAGTATATAAAGCGCAGATCATCCTGAAGACCTCGCCACCCAAAGAGGAGGAAAGCGAATATTTCCACCCGGGACAGATCATCATTTCACCCCTGCAGATCCCGATCATCACCGAATCCTTCATCCAAAAACTGAAAAACAAACGGGTGATCGCCATCGCCATGGAGTACCTCCAGGCCGATGACGGCTCTTATCCGGTGGTGCGTATCATGAGCGAACTGGCCGGATACAGTGCGATCCATACGGCGGCCGAGTTATTATCCAATACCGGCGGCGGCCGGGGTGTATTGCTTGGCGGCATCGCCGGTGTGCCTCCCGCTAAAGTGGTGATCCTGGGTGCCGGCGTCGTCGGCGAATTCGCCACCAAAGCCGCACTGGCGCTGGGCGCTTCTGTCCGCATCTTTGACGACAACGTCTACAAGTTGATGCGATTGCAGAATCATGTAGGGCATGCCTTGCACACCTCCTCGATCAATCCGGTTTACCTGGGATACCAATTGCTCAGTGCGGATGTAGTGATCGGTGCGATCCATTCGGGTTCTGGGCGTACGCCCATGGTGGTCACCGAAGAGATGGTCGCCAAGATGAAATCCGGCTCCGTGATCATCGACGTATCCATCGATCAGGGCGGCTGCTTTGAGACTTCAGAAATTACGACGTTGGAGAAACCCACCTTTGTGAAGTATGGGGTCATCCACTATTGTGTGCCTAACATTGCGTCCAAAGTGGCGCGTACTGCTTCGGTAGCCATCAGCAACATTCTCACTCCTTTACTGCTTAAGGTAGGCCTGTCTATGAGCATCGAACACCTCCTGTACAACCATTACGGATTGCGCCATGGCGTCTACCTCTACAAGGGATGCCTCACCAACCAGTACCTGAGCAAC
>Ga0116152_10001461_pt1 | contig 19415 bp, 15 predicted proteins | sample AD_UKC119_MetaG_FD_89894 | JGI IMG/M metagenome (GOLD analysis project Ga0116152, IMG submission 89894) | Active sludge microbial communities of municipal wastewater-treating anaerobic digesters from Hong Kong - AD_UKC119_MetaG | ecosystem: Engineered > Bioreactor > Anaerobic > Digestate...
AACCACGCCTGGGTCACCGTCATCACCGACCCCGCCGATTATGCCCCGCTGCTGGCGCAACTGGAGCAGGGCGGCACCACGCTGCGGTTCCGGCAGGACATGGCGGCGAATACCTATGCCCGCACCGCCGCCTATGACGCGGCCGTCAGCGCCTGGTTCGCCAGCACGCTGGAAACCCCCGCGCCGCGCCGCCGCGCCTTTGCCGGCACCCTGGCGCAAACCCTGCGCTACGGCGAGAACCCGCACCAGTCGGCGGCCTTCTACACCGACGGCACCGGCCGCCCCGGGGTCGCCACCGCCGTGCAGCACCAGGGCAAGGAGCTGTCCTACAACAACATCAACGACACCGACGCGGCGTTCGAACTGGTGGCCGAATTCACCGACGGCCCGGCCTGCGCGATCATCAAGCACGCGAACCCCAGCGGCGTCGCGCGCGGGGCGACCCTGCTTCAGGCCTACAAGGCGGCCTTCGACTGTGATCGCACCTCGGCCTTTGGCGGCATCGTCGCGCTGAACCGGCCGCTGGACGCCGAGACCGCGCACGAGATCACCGGCATCTTCACCGAGGTCGTGATCGCCCCCGGCGCCAGCGACGAGGCCCGCGCCATTTTCGCCGCCAAGAAGAACCTGCGCCTGCTGACGACCGAGGGGCTGCCCGATGTGCGCGCGGGCGGGCTGACCTTTCGCCAGGTCGCCGGCGGCTTTCTGGTCCAGGACAAGGACAACGGCTTTGTCGGTCTGGACGATCTGAAAGTGGTCACGAAAAAGGCCCCGACCGAGGCCCAGATGCAGGACCTGCTCTTTGCCTGGAAGGTCGCCAAGCACGTCAAGTCGAACGCCATCGTCTATGTCCGGGACGGCGCCACCGTGGGCGTCGGCGCCGGGCAGATGAGCCGCGTGGACAGCGCCCTGATCGCCGCCAAAAAGGCCGAGCGCATGGCCGAGGTCCTGGGCCTGCCGCAACCGCTGACCCTTGGCTCTGCGGTGGCGTCGGACGCGTTCTTCCCCTTCCCCGACGGCCTGATGGAGGCCGCCGCGGCCGGGGCGACCTGCGTCATCCAGCCCGGCGGGTCGATGCGCGACGCCGAGGTCATCGCCGCCGCCGACGAGGCGGGCCTGGCGATGGTCTTCACCGGAATGCGCCATTTCCGGCACTGAGATGAAGATCGCGCTCTGGACCTCGATTCTGGTGATCGCGCTGGATCAGGCGCTGAAATGGCTGGTGGTGGTCGGTCTCGATCTGCCGGCGGTCCTGCACATCGACCTCTGGCCGCCCTTTGTCGCGCTGACCATGGCGTGGAACCGGGGGGTGAATTTTGGCCTGTTCGCCGACGAATCGCAGCTTCTGCGCTGGGGTCTGGTGGTGCTGCCGGTGATCGTCAGCGCGCTGGTCTGGCGCTGGACCCGCAAGGAAGGCGCGCGCCCGGCGATGCAACTGGCGGCGGGGGCGCTGATCGGCGGCGCCCTTGGCAACGCCATCGACCGCGCCATTTGGGGCGCGGTGGCGGATTTCCTGAACGTTTCGTGCTGCGGATGGACCAATCCCTGGGCGTTCAACGTCGCCGATATCGCGATCTTTGTCGGCGCCTTCGGGCTGATCCTTGCCGCCGGGGGAAAAACGCCCCGTGACGGCGGGACAGGCTTGGGCTAAACAGGGGCACCTCAGAGGACCGGGGACCACGGATGAGCACTCTTCGCCTTGGCGTCTTGATCGCGTTCGGCCTGTTGGCCGTCAGCGCCTGCTCGCGGGCCGGCGAAACGCCGCAACTGATGAACCTTCAGGCGCGGCAGGACAGCCCGGACGAATTCTCGATCGTGCCGACCAACCCGCTTCAGGCGCCGTCCGACTACCGCACCTTGCCGACCCCGACCCCGGGCGGCACCAATCTGGTCGATCCCGATCCCCGGGCCGAGGCCGTGGCCGCAATGGGCGGGCGCCCCTCGGCCGGCCAGTCGCGGGGCGTGCCGGCGGCCGATGCCGGTCTGGTCCGCTATGCCGGGCGTCAGGGCGTGGACCCGGAAATCCGTCAGGAACTGGCGTCCGAGGACCTGCAACTGCGTCAGGGCACGCGCGTCCGCCCGCTGGAACGCCTGTTCAACACCAACATGTATCGCCAGGCCTACGAGGAACAGCTCCTCGACCCGCAGGACGAACTGCAGCGCTGGCGCACCCGGGGCGTGCGCACCCCCGCGGCCCCGCCGCCCGGTCAGTAATCGCGCCGGCTTCACAACTGCGGCAACCCCCGTTGCGCGCCGGCCGTTCGCCGGTAATTCTGCGGGCGACCCCAGGACCGGAGCCTACCCCATGTTCTTCGCCAAGCGCCTGATCGCCGTCGCCTTTCTGCTGGCGGCGACCTCGCTGTCCGCCCGCGCCTCGGAGCCGGTGGAATTCACCCTGGACAACGGGATGCAGGTCGTCGTGATCGAGGATCACCGCGCCCCGGTGGTGGTGCACATGGTCTGGTATCGCGTCGGCGCGGCCGACGATCCGGCAGGCCATTCCGGCATCGCCCATTTCCTGGAACATCTGATGTTCAAGGCCACGGACACGATGGAAGAGGGCGATTTCGACCGCATCGTGCAGGCCAATGGCGGCACCCACAACGCGTTTACCAGCTGGGATTATACCGCCTATCACCAGCGCGTTGCCGCCGACCGGCTGGGCCTGATGATGCAGATGGAGGCCGACCGCATGACGCATTTGCGGCTGGACCGCTCGGACTGGCTGCCGGAACGCGACGTGATCCTGCGCGAACGCGGGCAGACGCTGGAATCCAGCCCCGACCGCGTGTTCGGCGAGCAGATGCGCGCCGCACTGTTCCAAAACAGCCCCTATGGCAGGCCGATCATCGGCTGGCGCCACGAAATGGAGCAACTGACCGGCGACATCGCCGCGGCCTTTTATCACCAGCACTATGCGCCGAACAACGCGATCCTGGTCGTCGCCGGCGATGTCACCCCCGACTCGGTCCGCGCTTTGGCCGAACAGTATTACGGGCCGATTCCCCCGGTGGCCGACCTGCCGCCGCGCGATCACCCCGTCGAGCCGCCGCAATACGCCGAACGGCGCCTGGTGATGCACGATGCACGGGTGGGCCAACCCTATCTCTACCGGCTGTATCTGGCGCCGCGCCGGCAGGCGGGCGACCAGCAACAGGCGGCGGCTTTTCAGGTGCTGGCGGCGCTGCTGGGCGGATCGTCGCAGACCTCGGTTCTGGAACGCGCGCTGACCTATGACCAGAACGTCGCCGTCAGTGCCTGGGCAGGCTACGACGGCACGGCGCTGGATCAGGGGACCTTTACCCTGGGCGTGATGCCGAAACCCGGCGTGACCTTGCAGCAGGCCGAGGACGCGATGGATCAGGTCGTGGCCGAATTCATCGCCAACGGCCCCGACCCCGAGCAGTTCCAGCGCGTGCGGATGCAACTGCGCGCCAGCGCGATCTACGACCAGGACGACACCGCCGGACGCGCGCAGAACGTTGGCGAGGATCTGGCGATCGGCCTGACCTTGCAGGATTATCACGACTGGCTGGGCGCGCTGGAATCGGTCACCCCCGAGGATGTCGTCGCCGCCGCGCGGCAGTTGAACCGCAACGCCTCGGTCACCGGCTGGCTGATGGGAGAGGATGCTCAATGATCGCCCGTTTTCTCAGCGCCGCCGCGCTGGTCTGCACCCTCGCCCTGCCCGCCGGCGCGGTCGAGATCCAGGAAGTGACCTCGCCCATGGGCCGCACCGCCTGGCTGTCCGAGGAGCACTCGCTGCCTTTCGTGTCGATCCAGGTGATCTTTACCGGCGGGGCCGCTCTGGACCCGGCGAGCAAGGCGGGCGCCGTATCGCTCATGACCTCGCTTCTGACCGAGGGCGCGGGCGACATGGACGCTCAGCAATACGCCGCCGCGCTGGAATCGCTGGCCGCTGACGTGACGTTCCAGGCCAGCCGCGATTCGGTCACCATGACGATCCGCGCCCTGACCGAGAACCGCGACCAGGTGATCGACCTGGCGATGCTGGCGCTGACCGATCCGCACCTGGATCAGATGAGCCTGGACCGCGTCCGCGCGCAGGCCATCGCCTCGCTCGAACGCGCGGCGCGCAACCCGAACACCATCGCCCAGCAGACCTGGGCCGCCGACGGCTATGCGGGCCACGCCTATGCCACGCCGACCGACGGCACGCCCAACACGCTGGGCGCGCTGACCCTCGATGACATGCTGGACGCCCATCGCGCCGCTTTCACCAGCGATCTGGTCTATGTTGGCGCGGCGGGCGACATCACGCCGGCCGACCTGGGCGCCATCGTGGACCGGATCCAGGACGATCTGCCGACCTCGAACACGCCACTGCCCACCTATCGCAGCTATGACGCCACGCCGGGTGTCACGGTGGTCCAGGTCCCGGGCCCGCAATCGGTGATCCAGTTCGGCCACGGCGGGCTGCGCTGGGACGACCCCGATTTCATGCCCGCCTATGTCATGAACGAGATTTTCGGCGGCGGCGGCTTTGGGTCGCGCCTGATGCACGAAATCCGCGAGGAACGCGGCCTGACCTACGGCATCTATACCTCGGTCGCCTCGTTCCGGTTCGGAGACAGCTTCGTCGGTCGCTTTTCCACCGGCAACGAGACCGCCGCCGAGGCCATCGACCTGGTGCGCCAGCAATTCCGCTGGCTGGCCGAGGACGGCATCACCCAGGAGCAGCTGGACCAGGTCAAGACCTACCTCACCGGCGCCTACCCGCTGCGCTTCGACGGCAACGATTCCATCGCCTCGATCCTGGCCTCGATGCAGTTCCAGGGGTTCCCGCTGAACTACGTCAATATCCGCAACGATCTGGTGAACGCCGTCACGCTGGACGACGTGCGCCGCGTCGCCCGGCGCCTGGCCCAACCCGACGCGCTGCACTTCGTGGTGGTGGGCCAACCCGTGGGGGTCGAAAGCGGGACGGACGAACCGCGCCACGATTGACCCGTCCGCGCGCGGCAGGCAGTTTCGCACCATGAGCAAACGCCTGAACCTGAAACGCGCACGGCCTCATACCCGCAGACGCCCGGCCCATACCGCGGCAGGCTGGATGATCGTGGGGCTTGGGCTGGTTCGAACGGATCGTGCTGCTGGCCACTTTCGCGTCGATCCTGCTGGCAAGCTTGGCCTTCTGGATCGACTACAACGACCGGATCGAGGCCCGCCGCGTCAACGCCGCAACCCTGACTGAAATTGCGGCCAGTCATGCCGCCCGGCGCGAGGAAGCCATCGCCCGCGCCTGGACCACCCTCACAACGCCCGCGCCTGGCAATTCCGGCAAGCGGGAAGCGATGGAGTATCTGGCCGCGCAGGGGGTTTCGCTGAGCGGTATCGACCTGTCGTGCGAACGCATGGGGGCGGATTGGTCCTTCAATCTGATGCGCGAACGCATGGAGTGTAACGCTCCGACCGCCCTGACTCGACTCTCCTTGCCGCCAAGGAATGGCCAAGGGGCCGTGCTGCGCGGCGCCAATCTGTCTGGCAGCGATCTGAGAGTTGCCGATCTGCGGCAAGCGATTCTGGTTGAAACGAATCTGTTTCGCGCCTTGTTCGCGAGTGCTGATCTTCGCTCGGCCAATTTTGCGGATGCCAATCTGCGAGATGCGAACCTGTATCTTGCCAATCTTGAGGGAGCGTTCATTGCGGGCGCTGACCTCTCGGGTGCATATTTGATTTCCGCGAACCTGCTGCGAGCCAATTTGTGGAACGCGCTGCTGATCGGGGTCGATGTCACAAACGCGAATTTTCGGGAAGCCAACCTTTCGGGCGCGGATTTCACCGGGACCATCGGTCAGGGTCAGGCGGATTTCTCGGCAGCGTGGACCTGGCACGACCAACCACCCATCGGACTGGACCCTCGTGTCGCCGTTGTGCATTGTCAGTTTGACCCGACGAGTCATATCCGTACTTACCGCCCCGAGCCCTGCATTGCGCCGCCCGATTGACCGCCGACTCGCTTTCGTCCGGCGGGCCGTCATGCTATGCCTAGTAGCATGAACGCCAGTCGCCCCAACATGCGCCATGCCAGCCCCGAATCGCGGCCCGTGATTCGACAGCTCGACGATGCCGCCGCGAACCGGATCGCGGCGGGCGAGGTGGTGGAACGGCCGGCCTCGGCGGTCAAGGAACTGGTGGAAAACGCGCTGGACGCGGGCGCGACGCGGGTGCGGGTGGATATCGCGGGCGGCGGCAAGACGCTGATCCGCGTCACCGACGATGGCCACGGCATGACCGCGCAGGACCTTCCGCTGGCCTTGAGCCGGCACGCGACATCGAAGATCGACGGCTCGGACCTGCTGGACATTCACACCTTTGGCTTTCGCGGCGAGGCGCTGCCCTCGTTGGGTGCGGTCGGCCGCCTGACCATTGCCAGCCGGGCCGAGGGGCACGAGGGCGCGCAGATCGCCGTCGCGGGCGGCCAGATCGGGCCGGTGCGCCCGGCCGCTCTCAATCGCGGCACCCAGGTCGAATTGCGCGACCTGTTCTATGCCACGCCCGCGCGGCTCAAGTTCCTGCGCTCGGATCGGGCGGAAATGCAGGCGATCACCGACACGATGCGCCGGCTGGCCATGGCCGAACCCTATGTCGGCTTCACCCTGCATGACGCGGACGCCGCGCGCGAGATTCTGCGCGTCGATGCCGAACAGGGCGAGCTGTTCGACGCGCTGGGCACCCGTCTTGCGCGGCTGATGGGGCGCGAGTTCACCGACAACGCGCTGCGGCTGGATCTGGAGCGCGACGCGGTGCGGCTGTCCGGCTTTGCCGCGCTGCCGACCTATTCGCGCGGCGCGGCGGTGGCGCAGCATATCTTCGTCAACGGTCGTCCGGTGCGCGACAAGCAACTGATCGGCGCGCTGCGGGCCGCCTATATGGATGTGCTGGCCCGGGACCGGCACCCGGCGGCGGTTCTGTTCATCGACTGTGACCCGCATCTGGTCGATGTGAACGTCCACCCCGCCAAGGCCGAGGTCCGGTTCCGCGACCCCGGCCTGGTGCGGGCGCTGATCGTGACCGGCATCCGTCACGCGCTGGCCGGGGCCGGCCACCGGGCCTCGGGCACGGTTGCGACGGCGACGCTGGGCGCCCTGCGTCCCGAACCCGCCGCGCCGATGGCGCCGCGAATCTATCAGATGGATTTCGCCAGCCGCCCGGGTCTGGCCGCGATCCAGCGCAGCTATGACGCCCAGGCGCCCGTGGACCTGGCGGAAGCGCCCCAGCCCTATGCCGCCGCCCGGGTCGAGCCCGCGCAAGGCCCGACCGACGCCCCCCTGGGCGCCGCCCGCGCGCAGGTGCACGAGAATTACATCATCGCCCAGACCCGCGACGGGATCGTCATCGTCGATCAGCACGCGGCCCATGAGCGGCTGGTCTATGAGCGCCTCAAACGGCAGATGGCCGAACACGGCGTCACCGCGCAGGCGCTGCTGATCCCCGAGATCGTGCCCCTCAGCGCCGGCGACGCGCGCCGCCTGCTGGACCATGCCCAGGATCTGGCGCGTCTGGGCCTGGTGCTGGAACCCTTTGGCGGCGACGCCATCGCCGTGCGCGAAACCCCCGCCGCGCTGGGCCGCTGCGATGCGCGCGGTCTGGTGCTGGACATCCTGGATGAGCTGTCCGACCTGGGCCAGACCCAGGCGCTGGGCGCGCGCATCGACGCCGTGCTCAGCCGCATGGCTTGCCACGGCTCCATCCGGTCCGGCCGCCAGATGCGGGCCGAGGAAATGAACGCCCTGCTGCGCGAGATGGAAGCGACGCCGCTCTCGGGCCAGTGCAACCACGGGCGGCCCACCTATGTCGAACTGAAGCTCGACGATATCGAAAAGCTGTTTGGCCGGCGATGACCCTCGACTTTTCCGATCCGCTGGTTTTGGCGGCCCTGGCCGCCGGGGTGGTCCTGCTGGTGCTGCTGCTGATCCTGCACGCCGTGATGAAGGCCGCGCGCGGCACCGCGCCCCTGCAATGGCAGATGGGCGAACTGGGTCGCCGGGTGCAGGCCCTGAACGACAGCCAGCAGCATCTGGCGGGCGGCTTGCACCACGTCAGCGAGGCGCAGGCCAAATCGCAGGCGCAGATGTTGCACCTGATGGAACAGCGCCTGTCCGAGGTGTCCGATACCATGGGCGAGGCGCTGGAAGGCAGCGCCGTGCGCACCGCGCGCAGCCTGGGCGACCTGCACGCCCGTCTGGAAGCCATCGACAAGGCGCAGGAAAATATCGAGAAACTGTCCGGCAACGTGCTGTCGTTGCAGGACATTCTGTCGAACAAACAGGCACGCGGCGCGTTCGGCGAAATCCAGTTGCATGACATCGTGTCGCGCGCCCTGCCCTCGGACAGCTATACGATGCAGGCGACGCTTTCGAACGGCCGCCGCACGGACTGCCTGGTGCACCTGCCCAAGCCGCCCGGCCCCATCGCCATCGACGCCAAGTTCCCGCTGGAACCCTACGAGGCCCTGCGCAACGCCACCACCGAGGCCGAGGTGCAGGAGGCCCGTCGCCAGATGCGCACGGCGATCCGCCATCACATGCGCGCCATCGCCGACCGTTATATCCTTGAGGGGGAAACCGCCGACGGCGCGCTGATGTTCCTGCCCTCCGAGGCGGTCTACGCCGAATTGCACGCCAATTTTCCCGAACTGGTGCGTGAAGGATTCGCGCTGCGCGTCTGGACCGTTTCGCCCACCACCTGCATGGCCACGCTGAACACCCTGCGCGCGGTGCTGAAAGACGCGCGAATGCGCGAACAGGCCGGCGCGATCCGGCGCGAGCTCAGCGAGTTGGGCAAGGATATCGACCGCCTGGGTCTGCGGGTTGAAAATCTGGATCGGCATTTTTCGCAGGCGCAAAAAGATGTCGCCGAGATCCGTATTTCTGCCGACAAGGCCGGCCGCCGCTCGCGCCGCCTGGACAATTTCGATTTCGAGGAATTGGCCCCCGAAACCCCCGTCTTGCCGCTGCGCGGTGACGGCTGAAAATCCGTCTGGAAAAGGCGACATTTTCGGTCGTTTTATTTTGACGGTTGTTTCGGCTGGGATCGCGGGCTGGCCCAGGGACCTCTTGCGCCGGCCGCGGCGCGCCTGGGGAATTCTCGCCGGGTTGCGGTGGTATATACCGTCGCAGCCTGAAATTTATCGGTTGTCAGGGTAAACGCGCGGCCTATAGTCATGAACTGACTTTGTCGCCAATTCTTGTCTGACGCTACCATCGACGTTTTGTCCCCCGGGCGAACCTGATTATTTCGAACGATATGGCAAGGGTTCGATGGGGTCGTTTCGGCGCTCTCTTGAAAGGAATTCCTGCCATGTTGAAATCCGCAATCAGCTCTGCCGCCATCGCGCTTGTCACGCTTGCGCCACTGGCCGCGATGGCCGACACGACCTGCGATCGGGGCGCGTTCCGCCGCGACTGGACCATGAGCATCGATTCCAACGCGAACCCGGAAACAATCGCCTGCTCGCTCAGCTTCATCAACAGCTATGGCCGGTTCGAGGGCACCTGCCACGACCTGTCCTCGACCGGCCCCACCACCCCCCCGGACGAGATCTACTCCAGCATTTCGGGCCGGCTGATCCTGGATGCCGACTGCCACTTCACGGGATCGGTGACGGTGGTCGATCCGCTGGCCACCTGGACCGTTCCGCTGGAAGGCTACGCCTGGTCAGGGGTCGCGGGCCTGCCGCAAATGGCAACCGGTTTCGGCAGCCTGGATATTTCGGGATACACCGCGCACATGTCCTTTACCATGATCCGCCGGCTGTGGAATTCGGGCGTGGCAATCATCACCCCGCCGCCGGCCTGATCCCGGGTGCGCGACCACCGCCCGCGATGGTCGCGCGTCCGTTCCCTGCGCCGATAAGCCAATTCACCGAGTGCCGAGTGTAACGATGACCAGAAATACCCTGACTGCCGCGCTTTTTGCAGTGACCGCCCTTTCGCCGCTGGCGGCCGCTGCCGATACCACCTGCGACCGGGGCGCGTTTCGCCGGGACTGGACAATGCTTGGCGTGATGAACGCAGACCCGGATTCCCTGGCCTGTAGCGTCAGCTTCTACGACAATTGGGGACGGTTCCAAGGGACCTGTATGGGCCTGAGGGCAACCGAAACGCCGCCGACCATGTATCAGTCGATCTCCGGGCTTCTGGTGTTGGAGAACGACTGCCATTTTACCGGGTCGGTCACCTTCGGCAGCAATGGCGGCGCCATGACCGTTGCGGTCGAGGGGTATGCCTCGTCGGCGGCGGGCGGGCTGCCGCAGGCGGCGGTCGCAATCGGCAGCATCGAGGTTTCGCCGGGCGTCGTCTGGCACCTGTCCTTCAATATGGCGCGCCGGATGTGGAATTCGGGCGTGGCGATCATCACCCCGCCGCCGACCTGATCGCCGCCGCGCCGCAACAGCGTGAATGGGGGCGCCGCCGCGGTGCCCCCTGTTCCGTTCAGGCGCGCACATCCACCACGACGCGGCCCTGCACCTGGCCTTTCAGGATCGCCTGGCCCAGCGCCGGCAGGTCGGCCAGCGTGGCGGGGCGGATCATCCGTTCCAGTTGATCCAGCGGCAAGTCGCGCGACAGCCGCGACCAGGCGCGCACCCGGTCGGCATAGGGGCGCATGACGGAATCGATGCCCAGCAGGTTCACGCCCCGCAGCAGGAACGGAATGACCGTCGCCGGCAGCGCCGCGCCCCCCGCCAGCCCGACCGAGGCCACCGACCCGCCATACTGCATCTGCCCCAGAACCCGCGCAAGCATCGCGCCGCCAACGGCATCAATGCAGCCCGCCCAGGTCTCGGCCTCGAGCGGGCGCTTCACCGTTTCGGCAAGCTCGGCGCGCGGCACGACGCGCGTGGCCCCCAGGCTTTGCAGATAGGCCTGGGTTTCCGGGCGCCCCGTGACGGCGGCGACCTGATAGCCCAGATGCGCCAGGATCGCCACCGCGACCGAGCCGACACCCCCCGCCGCGCCGGTGACCAGCACCTCGGCCGTGCCGGGCGCCAGGCCGTGATCTTCAAGCGCCGTCACCGCCAGCATCGCGGTGAAACCCGCCGTGCCAATGGCCATCGCCTGCCGCGTGGTCAATCCCTGGGGCAGGGGCACCAGCCAGTCGGCCTTGACCCGGGCGCGGGTGGCGTAACCGCCCCAGTGCACCTCGCCCACGCGCCAGCCGGTCAGGATCACCTGGTCGCCCGGCGCATAGCGCGGATCGTCCGAGGTTTCGACCGTCCCGGCAAAGTCGATGCCCGGCACATGCGGGTAGGTCCGCACCAACCCCCCGCCCGAGGTCAGGCACAGCCCGTCCTTGTAGTTCAGCGTCGAATACTCGACCGCGACGGTGACGTCTCCGGCGGGCAGGCGGTCGTCATCAAGCGACCGCACAGCCGCATGGGTTGCGCCGGCATCGTCCTTTTCCACGACAAGGGCTGTGAACATGGGCCATCCTCCATATGATGGCCCATGCCATAGCACGCGCCGCCGGCCAAAGTCAGGGCCTGAGATACGCCCAGCCCTGTTGCTGCAATTCGATCAGATGCACCGCTCCCGAGGGCACGACATGGGCCTCGGCCAGCAGCGCGATCTCGTGCCCGGCCTGCCGCTGCATTCCCTGCAACGTGTTGTTGCAGGCCTGGAAGCTGACGTTGGGGTGCTCCATCGACATCTGCGCCACCCGGTCGGCGACCGGCGAGGTGTCGGCGCGCAGCATGTTCAGACCCGGGCCATAGGTGACGATCTCGATCTCGACCTCTTCGCCCTGGCTCTGGTAATAGCTGACGATATTGTTGGCGTTGTTCAGCGCCATGTTCATGCGCGCCGGATCGTTGTCATCGACGTGAATCGCGACGCGGTTGACCTCGGCCCCGGCGGCGAGGGGGGTGGCCAGCGCCACGAAAGCCGCAAGCCCGAGTCCGCGCAGCGCGCGGGTGGCAAGTGTCGTCATCGGTATCCTCCCTGAATGAAGCGCGTCCTCCCAAACACGCGGACCGACAGCTTGGCCGCAATCGCCTCATCACGCAAGCATATGCATATCCGAATGAAAAAGCGGCCCCGCACCGGGGGGCCGCTCTGTCGTTGCCGGGATTGGCCCCGTCACTCTGCGAGTCACTCTGCGGGGACGGCCCGTTGCGTGCGCGGCGCGCCGAAATGGCGGCGGTTCAGCGTGAACACCAGCGCAATCATGGCGAATTGCGAGGCCAGCGCGATCGCGACCAGCACCCAGTAGACGGCGCTGAACTTGTCCACCAGGCCGACGGCCACCATCCCCTTGTGGATGAAGAACTGCATCAGCACCGTGAACCCGACGCCGGGGCAGACCAGGGCATAGCTCATGACCGAGGTTTCGCGCCCCCAGATGAACCGCCGGCCATAGCTGTGCCGATTCAGGATCAGGAACCCGAACAGCCCGAACAGCACCTGGATCGACACCATCTTGGCCAGGAACATGAAGGTCTGCGCATCGGTGGCATGGCCTTCGAACTGGGTGCCCAGCCCGTGCGTCTGGCGCATCATCAGGATGCCCAGGATGGTCATCAACGGGATCAGGATCATCAGCGTCGGCGCGGTTTCGGCGGTGGTGCCGTGATCCAGCATCGACCGGATGCCCAGGACAAGCGCGATACCGGCGATCAGGATTGCGGTGACCATCAGAAAGGTGCTGACCACGATCGAGGTGCCGACCACCGCGACATTGCCGCTCATTGCGGCCGGGGCGGCCATGCCGACGCCGATCATGGCAAAGGCAAAGGCCGGCAGGATCTGGCCAAAGCTGTTGTTCGCGGCAAAGTTGAAGCCGCCCTCGACCTTGATGCGGGCGATGAAGTGGCCATACAGCTTGAACGCCAGAACGGCGATCAGGATGAAGGCCGCCAGCGCCACCGGAAACAGGTATTCCACGACGGCCCAAAGGCCCGGCACGAACACCAGCCCGGCGATGAACACCCCGTTCACCGACATCGCAAGCGCCAGCGGCATCGCCATCAACTGGCTTTGCGCGTTGGTCTTGCTGAAGGCGGCGAAGGCCTCGGTGTGCCGCCAGGTGCTGTAGCGCGACAGGTTCCAGACCAGCGACTTCAGGTTCAGCAGGACGAACAGCGCGATCCCGGCCATGGCGGCGGCGATCATCGCCTGTTTCAGCGGGCTGCCGGCCTGAAAGGCGGCCTGGATGTCCTCGAACACCGGGACGGTCTTTCCGGGGTGCGGCACCCAGAACATCAGCCACATGAAGAATGTCACCGACAATCCGCCGGCACCAAGGGAAGACAGGAAATACATCGGGTTGTAAGTGTCCGAGGGACGGGTCGGGGTCATGACTGGCTCCTTAATATTCCAAATTCGGAATGTGTTACGAATTCCGAATCAAGAATTCGATTGGCCAGATTGTCGCAGCTGCAATGACCTCAGAGGTCCCGCACAAAGGTGATCGAGGTCGCCCGGGCGTAGCCTTCGTGCGCGGTGCGCGCCACCTCGCGAAACCCCATGGCCCGAAACGCGGCCTGATTGCGCGTCAACTCGACCCGCACTTGCAGCGTCACCGCAGGCAGGCCCAGCGCCCGCGCCCGACGCACCGCGTGGTCCACCATCACCCGCGACAGGCCGCGCCCGCGTGCGTCCTCGGCCACGGCCAGCTTGCCCAGATACAGCGTGCCCGGCTTTTGCGTCAGGATCATGCAGGCCAGGGGTCCGTCCCCCAGCACCCACAGTTCGTTGCGCACCGCGTCCCGGCGCAGATCGTCCGGCGTCATCCGCATCATGGACGAGGGCGGATCGATCACCCCGTCCATATAGGCAAAACTCGCCAGCAGCAGCGCATGGACGGGCGCCATGTCCTGATCCCCGTCCAACCGGCGCGGCACCAGCCGCTCCATGAAGATCGAGGACGGGCTCTCGCCATAGCCGCCGAACGGCCCGCGCCGCGTGAACCCGTGGCGCGCATAGAGCGCCAGCGCCTCGGTGTTCCGGGGCCCGGTTTCCAGATTGATCGGCAGGGCACGCGCCTTGGCCTCGGCGATCAGGCGGGTCAACAGGGCCCCGGCGGTCCCCCGGCCCCGGGCCCTGGGGGCGACGAACATCGACTTCACTTCGGCATGGTCCGGACGCAGCGCCAGTGCCGCGGTGCCGACGACCTGACCGTCGAGCGCGGCGGTGAAGAACAGGATGTCGGGCGCGCACAGGGCGTCGATCGACAGGTGGAAATTTTCCTCGGGCGGATACAGGCTTTGCAGATAGGCAAGGCTTTGGCGCAGCAGCGCGCTGGCCTGGGGGCTGCGGGGGGAATCGGCGGAAACGGTCAGCGGCATGGCACCCTCGGATCTGGCGCAAGGCTGGGCCAGCCCCCGCGCGCCGTCAATCCCCCAGCGACCCCCATATCTTGTGGATAACCTGCAAGATTCCGCCACATGCGGGCCGGGTTCCTTGACTCATCCGGTGCGGGTTCCCAAACTGCGCGCCAGTCTGCCCGAGAGTCCCGTGCATTTCACCCGCCTGCGCCTGAACGGTTTCAAAAGCTTCGTGGACCCCACCGAACTGGTGATCCGCGAGGGGCTGACGGGCGTTGTCGGCCCCAATGGATGCGGCAAGTCCAACCTGCTGGAAGCGTTGCGCTGGGTGATGGGCGAAAACCGCCCCACCGCGATGCGCGGCGCGGGGATGGAGGACGTGGTCTTTGCCGGCACCAAGTCGCGCGCCGCCCGCGCCTTTGCCGAGGTCGCGCTGACCCTGGACAACGCGGACCGGCTGGCGCCCGCCGGGTTCAACGACACCGACGCGCTGGAAGTGACGCGGCGCATCACGCGCGACGCGGGTTCCGCCTACAAGCTGAACGGCAAGGACGTGCGCGCGCGCGATGTGCAGATGCTGTTCGCAGACGCCTCGACCGGGGCGCACAGCCCGGCGCTGGTGCGGCAGGGGCAGATTTCCGAACTCATCAACGCCAAACCCAAGGCCCGCCGCAGGGTGCTGGAGGAAGCCGCCGGGATTTCCGGCCTGTATCAGCGCCGGCACGAGGCCGAGCTCAGGCTGAACGCGACGGAAACGAACCTCGAAAGGGTCGGCGACACGGTCGAACAACTGGCGCAGCAGTTGACGGTGCTGGCGCGCCAGGCCCGGCAGGCCGCGCGCTACCGTGAGATCGGTGTCGAGCTGCGTCGCAACGAGGGGATGATCCTGTATCGCCGCTGGCGCGAGGCCTCGCAGGCGCGCGCGCAGGTGCAATCCGCCCTGGCCGAGGCCGTGGCCCTGGCCGCCGCCGCCGAACGCGCCGCGCGCGAGTCCCGCGCCGCGCGCGAGGGCGCCGAGGATCGCCTGCCCCCCCTTCGCGAGGAAGAAGCGATCGCCGGTGCCATCTTGCAGCGTCTGCATGTCCAGCGCGACACCTTGACCGATCAGGAAGCCCGCGCCCGCGAGGCCGTGCAAACCCTGATGGCCCGGATCGAGCAGCTCAGGATGGATGCCCAGCGCGAGGCTGGCCTGGCGACCGACGCCGACGAAAGCATCGCGCGTCTGCGCTGGGAGGAAGAGCAACTCGCCCGCGCCTCGGACGGGCATGACGAGAAACTGGCCGAGGCGGTCGAGGCCGCGCGCGAGGCCTCGGATGTGCTGGCCGACATCGAGGCCCATCTGACCGAAGCGACCGAGGATGTCGCCCGTCTGGCCGCGCGCCACCAGTCGCTGACCCGCCAGGCCGCCGAGGCCCGCACCGAAGGGGCCCGCGCCGCCGCCGGGGCCCAGCGCGCCGCGGACGAGGCCGCGCAGGCCGCCGCCACGGTGGAAAACGCCCAGGCCGCGCAGGATCACGCGGCCGAGGCCCGCGATGCCGCGCAGGACCTGCTCGAGGCCGCCGAGGAGACCCTGTCCGAGACCGAAGCCGCCCGCGCCGAGGCCCAGTCCGTCGAGGTCGAATCGCGCGCCGCCCGCGCCAGCGCCGAGGGCGAGGTGACCGCGCTGTCCGCCGAACTGACCGCACTGGATCGGTTGATCGCCCGCGACACCGATGCCGGCGGCGCAATTCTGGAACAGATCCGCGTGGAACCCGGGTTCGAACGCGCCTTGGGGGCGGCACTGGGTGACGATCTCAATGCCCGCGCCGCCGAACAGGGCACCGGGTGGCGGGCGCTCGCGCCCTATGCCGACGCCGCCCCCCTGCCCGCCGGCGTCCAGCCCCTGGCGCAGCACGTCCGCGCGCCCGCCGAGCTGACGCGCCGCCTGTCGCAGGTGGGGCTGGTCGCGGCCGATCAGGCCGCCGCGCTCCATTCCGCGCTGCGCCCCGGCCAGCGGCTGGTGACCCCCGCGGGCGACCTGTGGCGCTGGGACGGCCTCATGCAGCGGGCCGAGGACGCGCCCAGCGCCGCTGCCCTCAGGCTGACGCAGAAGAACCGGCGCGACGCGCTGCGCGTCGAACTGGACCAGGCCGAGGCCCGTCTGCACGCCGCGCGCGATGCCCACCAGACCCGCCAGGCCCGGTTGCAGCAACTGACCGATGCCGACCGCATGGCGCGCGATGCCCGCCGGGCCGCCGAAACCCGCCTGACCGAGGCCCTGCGCGCCCTTTCCCGCGCCGAGGCCGACGCCAGCCTCGCGCAGTCGAAGCGCGAAAGCGCGGAGTTGGCGCTCGAACGGATGCAGGCCGAGGCCGAGGCCGCCGAAACGCGCCTGATCCAGGCCGAAGAGGCGCTGGCGGGGATCGACGATCTGGACGCCGGGCGCGCGCGTCTCGAAACCATCCGCACCCAGGTCGAGGCCGCGCGCATGGCAATGCTCGCCCGTCGCGCCGCCCAGGACGAGATCCGCCGCGAGGGCTCTGCCCGCCGCGCCCGCGCGCAAGAGGTCGCCCGTGACATCCAGGGCTGGACCGCGCGCAAGACGACCGCCGCCGACCGCATCGCCGATCTCGAACGCCGCGCCGACGAGGCCCAGGACGACCTGGCCGAGGCCACCGCCGCCCCTGAGGAAATCATCGCCCGGCGCGAGGAACTGTCCGAAGCCATCGCCGAGGCCGAGGCCCGCCGCACCGCCGCCGTCGAATCGCTGCTAGCGGGCGAAAGCGCGCTGAGGGCGGCCCAGGAATCCGAACGCGCCGCTGAACGCCACGCCGGCGAAAGCCGCGAGGCCCGCGCCCGCGCCGAGGCCCGCGTCGATGCCGCCGGCGAAGCCGTCGCGCTGGCCGCGAATCGCATCGCGGACGAGTTGGACACCACCCCGCAGGGCCTGCTCAATCAACTGGCCCTCAGCGCCGAGGACATGCCACCCTCGGACCATCTGGAAACCGAGATCGCGCGCCTGAAACGCGCCCGCGACGCGCTGGGCGCCGTCAACCTGCGGGCCGAGGAAGACGCCCGCGCCGTGGCCCAGGAACATGACACGCTGGTCACCGAAAAGGCCGACCTTGAGGCCGCCGTGGCCAAGCTGCGCTCTGGCATCGCGGCGCTGAACCGCGAGGGGCGCGAGCGGCTGCTGGCGGCCTTCGATCAGGTGAACACCAATTTCATGACGCTGTTCACCCATCTGTTCAACGGCGGCGAGGCCCGCCTGGTGTTGGTGGAATCGGACGACCCGCTCGAGGCCGGGCTGGAAATCCTCTGCCAGCCACCGGGCAAGAAACTGTCCTCGCTCAGCCTCTTGTCGGGCGGCGAACAGACACTGACGGCGCTGGCGCTGATTTTCGGCGTGTTCCTGGCCAACCCCGCGCCGATCTGCGTGCTGGACGAGGTGGACGCGCCACTCGACGACGCCAATGTGGTGCGTTTCGCCGATCTCCTGGACGAGATGACGCGCCGCACCGAGACCCGGTTCCTCATCATCACCCACAACGCGCTGACCATGGCGCGCATGGATCGGCTGTTTGGCGTGACGATGGCCGAACAGGGCGTCAGCCAGTTGGTCAGCGTGGACCTGAAACACGCCGAGGCCCTGGTCGCCTGACCGCCCCTTCTTTGTGCCGCAAATATCCCGGGGGGTGAATTTGCGCAGCAAAGAGGGGGGCTGGCCCCCCTTCCTCTGCCTGCCGCGCTGTGGCACATCGGGATGACAGACATAGGCCACCCCATGCCCGATTATCCCGCTCTCGCCGCCACGATCCGCGCCCTCACTCATGACGAGACCGACCCCGTCGCCCTGATGGCCACCCTCGCGTGCGAGGTGCACCACGCCGACGACCGCTTCGACTGGACGGGCTTTTACCGCGTCACCGAACCCGGCGTGCTGAAGATCGGCCCCTATCAAGGCGGGCACGGCTGCCTGGTGATTCCCTTCGACAAGGGCGTCTGCGGCGCGGCCGCCCGCACCGGGCAGGTGCAGCTGGTCCCCGACGTCGATGCCTTTCCCGGCCATATCGCCTGCGCCTCCAGCACGCGGTCGGAACTGGTGCTGCCGGTCTTTGGCCGGGGCGGCACCCTGATCGGGGTCTTCGATCTGGACAGCGACCGGCCCGATGCCTTCACCTGGGACGACGCGCGCGAACTGGCCGCGATCCTTCAGGAAACCTTTGCAGGAGTGTGAGATGGTCCATCTGTGGGTCCGGGCCGAGCAGCGCCCCAACGAGGAACGCGTCGGCCTGACGCCCGAGGGCGCGGCCACGCTGATCGCCCGGGGGTTCCGCGTCACCATCGAGGACAGCCCCACCCGCGCCCTGCCCCTGCAACCTTACCTGGACGCCGGCTGCGAGGCGGCGCCCTTTGCAAGCTGGCCCGCGGCCCCGGCCGATGCCATCGTCTTCGGGCTGAAGGAACTGCCCGACGACGGCACGCCCTTGCACCACCGGCATATCCTGTTCGGTCATGCCTATAAGGGGCAGCCCGACGGCCCCGCGCTGCTGGCCCGGTTCCAGGCCGGCGGCGGCACGCTTTTCGACCTGGAATCGCTGGTGGACGACACCGGCCGCAGGGTCGCCGCGTTCGGCTATTGGGCCGGGTTCGCGGGCGCGGGCGTCAGCGTGCTGGCCTGGACCGCGCAGCAGGCGGGCGGCCTCTGCCCGCCGGTCCGCCGCTGGGCCGACAAGACCGCGATGATCGCCGATCTGGCGGCGCGGCTGGGCGATGCCCGGCCCAGCGCCCTCATCATCGGTGCGCTGGGCCGGGTGGGCAGCGGCGCCGCCGACCTGTGCACGGCGCTGGGCCTGCCTGTCACACGCTGGGACGTGGCCGAAACCGCCAACGGCGGCCCCTTTCCGCAGGTGTTGGCGCACGCTTTGTTCTTCAACTGCATCCTCGCGCGCCCGGGCTGCCCGGTCTTTGTGCCGGCGGACAGCGGCACCCGGCCCCGTGCGCTGCGGGTCATCGGGGACATCGCCTGCGACCCGGGCAGCGCCTACAACCCGGTGCCCGTCTACGACCACGCAACCGATTGGGCGCAGCCGGTGGTGCGGGTGCACGGCGCACCCCCCCTCGATGTGATGGCGATCGACAACCTGCC
>Ga0116152_10001463_pt1 | contig 19381 bp, 14 predicted proteins | sample AD_UKC119_MetaG_FD_89894 | JGI IMG/M metagenome (GOLD analysis project Ga0116152, IMG submission 89894) | Active sludge microbial communities of municipal wastewater-treating anaerobic digesters from Hong Kong - AD_UKC119_MetaG | ecosystem: Engineered > Bioreactor > Anaerobic > Digestate...
CGGATTTTTTATTATTGAAGGTTGACGACTCCGGGTAAAGAATTTTTATTAATATTGCAGTTTAAAAGCCTTGAAAAAAGGCTGTTTTTTATACTGTCAACAACGGCTTCCAATCGCACCATCATGGAATTGAAACTCAACAATGTTGGTAGGTTTTAATTCAGGTAAGTTTCTTCCAATCGCACCATCATGGAATTGAAACGTGGGGGTTTCGTAAATACCTAATCATCGCCCGAATCTTCCAATCGCACCATCATGGAATTGAAACATTTCTTTGATGCCCGAGTCTTACGTCAGATATCTGGCTTCCAATCGCACCATCATGGAATTGAAACGAGTTCCTTTTTAATGCCAATAATCTTTCAATTACTCTTCCAATCGCACCATCATGGAATTGAAACTTATCAAACAAAATATTTCAACGGCTACGTTTTGGGACTTCCAATCGCACCATCATGGAATTGAAACAATCAGCGACTGATAACAGAGTGGGGGAATAGTAGTCTTCCAATCGCACCATCATGGAATTGAAACCTACTGACATCAATGCTGCAACGGCTGACGTTTCAGCTTCCAATCGCACCATCATGGAATTGAAACATTATTTTTAATTGCTTTATTAAAACAATTTTCAACCTTCCAATCGCACCATCATGGAATTGAAACCTGCAGAGGCTTATTTCAAAGAAGTTTGGGGCTTCAACTTCCAATCGCACCATCATGGAATTGAAACTTTTTGAGCTTCAACATTAGCGAGGGTAAGTTCATACTTCCAATCGCACCATCATGGAATTGAAACTGTAATCAATTAAATATTTCATTGTGTTGTGTTTTACTTCCAATCGCACCATCATGGAATTGAAACGTCAAATAAATTTTACGGAGTAGTTGAGAATTAGTGACTTCCAATCGCACCATCATGGAATTGAAACAAAGGTATGCAACAAGACCCAGTCAGCTGGTATAACCTTCCAATCGCACCATCATGGAATTGAAACTTATTAAAATTGATACCATAGTCAGTATCAAAAATTCTTCCAATCGCACCATCATGGAATTGAAACACATAATGTTTATCAATAAAACACGGAAAATACAATCTTCCAATCGCACCATCATGGAATTGAAACACGATGCAAGCTGAAATGTTATTTCAGTTTCAAGTTCTTCCAATCGCACCATCATGGAATTGAAACTTTTACAGCAGGTATTTAAAGATTAAGGCTGAAACACTTCCAATCGCACCATCATGGAATTGAAACTTACTAAAACCGTAGCCTCCAACTGGACCTTCCAGCTTCCAATCGCACCATCATGGAATTGAAACTGTTCTGTTTGCTGTTTTTAACGAAGAAGATGCAGACTTCCAATCGCACCATCATGGAATTGAAACGGAATCTGCTACTACACACGACACTTTAGTTTTTGTCTTCCAATCGCACCATCATGGAATTGAAACAAGTTGACACTAAGAAAGCATTAGACAACTTTTATCCTTCCAATCGCACCATCATGGAATTGAAACAAGTTGACACTAAGAAAGCATTAGACAACTTTTATCCTTCCAATCGCACCATCATGGAATTGAAACATACCTAATCTGTGTAACTCCTAAGTTTCACATTCACTTCCAATCGCACCATCATGGAATTGAAACATCCAAGAAATTTCTTTAAAAATTGGCGAAAAAGACCTTCCAATCGCACCATCATGGAATTGAAACCAATCTTTTGATGATTTTATTTTAAAACGTCAGGAACTTCCAATCGCACCATCATGGAATTGAAACTAAAGTAAAACGGGGTTTTAAAATACATAGCGCTTGTCTTCCAATCGCACCATCATGGAATTGAAACTTATTATTTACCCACCCTGATTTTTTTCTCTATGTACCTTCCAATCGCACCATCATGGAATTGAAACTATTTCCCGGATGCTCGGCCGATGAGCGGATTTTGACTTCCAATCGCACCATCATGGAATTGAAACTCAATGGCGTTGACACTAACGGTGTCAGGTGGGGGACTTCCAATCGCACCATCATGGAATTGAAACTTTTACCCATACAGTTTGAAAGTCATTATTAAGAATCTTCCAATCGCACCATCATGGAATTGAAACGTTTTAATGAAAAAAGCTTTTGTTACTGAAATCAACCTTCCAATCGCACCATCATGGAATTGAAACTCTTTCGATAACTTCTTCTGTTCTTTGATGAACACACTTCCAATCGCACCATCATGGAATTGAAACATCAGGAACAGCAAGGTTGATAATACCTAATCAGCGACTTCCAATCGCACCATCATGGAATTGAAACTGATGAGATCAATCAAATTCTTTCATCTAAAACCACCTTCCAATCGCACCATCATGGAATTGAAACTATAAATACAAATAATACAAATTTACAGGCAATATTCTTCCAATCGCACCATCATGGAATTGAAACATTTAAATTTAAATGGAGATAACATCAATTGGACATACTTCCAATCGCACCATCATGGAATTGAAACGTGCTTTCGATGCGGAAGGTGGCCTGGCCTAATGTGCTTCCAATCGCACCATCATGGAATTGAAACTTGATTGCAACAATGTAATCAATTGCGATGCTGTCACTTCCAATCGCACCATCATGGAATTGAAACTCGGCAGCTCATCGGTATTGATTATCATCTTAACGTCTTCCAATCGCACCATCATGGAATTGAAACATAGCAAAAATGAAAGATTCGGGAATTAAAACAGGCTTCCAATCGCACCATCATGGAATTGAAACTCCGCAAAGATATGATCATCATTAACACTGATAATCCTTCCAATCGCACCATCATGGAATTGAAACGGTTTATTTGAGCTCAGGTAGGCCACGGTCGTTGACTTCCAATCGCACCATCATGGAATTGAAACATATAAGACCGCAGGGCAGCGGCAAACAAAATGTTAACTTCCAATCGCACCATCATGGAATTGAAACCTTTGAGGGGTGGCTGCTAACTCCTGTGAATTTTGCCTTCCAATCGCACCATCATGGAATTGAAACAGCCTACGTATGAAAAACCTTATTTCCTCGTCGTCAACTTCCAATCGCACCATCATGGAATTGAAACATCGGTTGCATAACCGTATATGAAGGGGCTTAATTGGCTTCCAATCGCACCATCATGGAATTGAAACAACAACACCAATGACAGCATCGCAATTGATTACATTCTTCCAATCGCACCATCATGGAATTGAAACCAAGGCAGCGGCAACATAAAATGACTATTTCGGCAGCTTCCAATCGCACCATCATGGAATTGAAACTTCTTAGAAGTTCTCTTAATAATTTTTGCCCTTAAGCTTCCAATCGCACCATCATGGAATTGAAACATTTGACATTGTCCTGGTCAAAATATGTTAAAATTACTTCCAATCGCACCATCATGGAATTGAAACTTCTCAGCAAGGCAATTACCTCATCTGCTGAGGGTAACTTCCAATCGCACCATCATGGAATTGAAACTACTTTCCGGATGCCCGGCCAATAAGCGGATTTTGTCTTCCAATCGCACCATCATGGAATTGAAACGAAGAACACAGTTCCAACGGCCCCCGATGGTGATACCCTTCCAATCGCACCATCATGGAATTGAAACCTTTTGGGCCTTGAACGCTAATCTTATATCTGTTCGGCTTCCAATCGCACCATCATGGAATTGAAACTGGTGTGTAACTCAGTTTTATGCATTCTGCTAAAGCTTCCAATCGCACCATCATGGAATTGAAACACATAAGTCCGCAGGGCAGCGGCAAAAATCATGTTTCTTCCAATCGCACCATCATGGAATTGAAACGAGTGAGTTAAATCAGTAAATGAATTACCGTTGAGCTTCCAATCGCACCATCATGGAATTGAAACTTGTTAAAAATATTTAAAGGTTAAATAAATATTGGACTTCCAATCGCACCATCATGGAATTGAAACGAAGAACACAGTTCCAACGGCCCCCGATGGTGATACCTTCCAATCGCACCATCATGGAATTGAAACTTGAAAGCTTCGTTTTTCTTTAGTATTGCTGAATTCTTCCAATCGCACCATCATGGAATTGAAACGGTAGAGAAAAAAACCTTCAGCAGGTGGTGTACGACTTCCAATCGCACCATCATGGAATTGAAACTTTTTCTTCTTTCGAAATCTGCATCATATCTGTTGTTCTTCCAATCGCACCATCATGGAATTGAAACTCGTGTAAATTGACAAAGGTTTAGGATTTTCATAATCTTCCAATCGCACCATCATGGAATTGAAACTTTTTGCCAATTCCGGCACGGAAATTCTTTTTTCTTTCTTCCAATCGCACCATCATGGAATTGAAACGCGCGCGCTGATCGGCCTCAGTAAGCCCCGACTGCTCTTCCAATCGCACCATCATGGAATTGAAACTATTTTGCTGTCACGTCAATCGTGAAAACGTTGGTCCTTCCAATCGCACCATCATGGAATTGAAACGCGGCTCAATGTGCTGGGACTGATGTCCCATGCCAGGCTTCCAATCGCACCATCATGGAATTGAAACGTCAAGAAAAAGATGCTGAAAAAATATTCAAATGCTTCCAATCGCACCATCATGGAATTGAAACATTATTTCGACTGAAATAATAGTATAAAGTATTTATACTTCCAATCGCACCATCATGGAATTGAAACGGACAATTTTAAATCGGGTGGTTTCACGTTCAACTCCTTCCAATCGCACCATCATGGAATTGAAACTCAGATTATTGAGATCCGATGTTGAATCTTCAAGGACTTCCAATCGCACCATCATGGAATTGAAACGTGATGATTTTGAACCGTAACGGAGATATTCATATTCTTCCAATCGCACCATCATGGAATTGAAACGAGGATTACTATGCACCCGAAAGGGTGCAGATTGGCTTCCAATCGCACCATCATGGAATTGAAACGCACAATGCGAATAATCGCAGAAATTAAAAACACATCTTCCAATCGCACCATCATGGAATTGAAACGCAGAAGTAGTCAGGGATTCACAAGGAAATGTTATAGCTTCCAATCGCACCATCATGGAATTGAAACTTCATTTCTATGAAACCTTACTGTTGTCATTGTTTCTTCCAATCGCACCATCATGGAATTGAAACTGTTAAAAAATCTATCATCTTTTTTCATAATATTATCTTCCAATCGCACCATCATGGAATTGAAACAAAAAAGTCTCAAGGGCATGAGCAGACAAAATGAGACTTCCAATCGCACCATCATGGAATTGAAACAAATGTATTCTTGACACGTATTCCTCAGGCAGATCAACTTCCAATCGCACCATCATGGAATTGAAACAAAAAAAGTCTCAAGGGCATGAGCAAAACAACATGGCTTCCAATCGCACCATCATGGAATTGAAACCAATTCTGATTGTGCTTTTTCCATGTAATCAATTAACTTCCAATCGCACCATCATGGAATTGAAACTTCGGACGCCGTCCCGGCGCTTCCCTTATTCTCAGACTTCCAATCGCACCATCATGGAATTGAAACTAAGGATAATTTTAACATATTTTGACCAGGACAATGCTTCCAATCGCACCATCATGGAATTGAAACTTAGTTGCTCTGCAGGCCAGTCATTGCTCCCCATAAACTTCCAATCGCACCATCATGGAATTGAAACATATAAGTCCGCAGGGCAGCGGCAATCATCATGTTCCTTCCAATCGCACCATCATGGAATTGAAACGCAAATGTTTGAAAATTGCCGGCGTGTGTGTTAAACTTCCAATCGCACCATCATGGAATTGAAACGTTGATTTGACTTATTTGGTTTTATCTGGAGCTAACTTCCAATCGCACCATCATGGAATTGAAACTAAATGAATTAATTGTATCGCATGATATAGCAATAACTTCCAATCGCACCATCATGGAATTGAAACAAGGTTATCATGAACAACTGCAACTTCATTGGTTACCTTCCAATCGCACCATCATGGAATTGAAACTTTGAAAGGATGAATCTCATCGGTTGTTGAAAGTTACTTCCAATCGCACCATCATGGAATTGAAACGTTACAAGTTCAAATGTTGCTTTATCATAATATTTCGCTTCCAATCGCACCATCATGGAATTGAAACTGAGCAAAAGGTACAAGCCCGAAACCTTGAATTTGCTTCCAATCGCACCATCATGGAATTGAAACGAGCATCAGGCAATTGTTGACGCATTTCAGGGACTACTTCCAATCGCACCATCATGGAATTGAAACACGTGAGATAACTCAAGATATGAAGTAGCGTTAACACTTCCAATCGCACCATCATGGAATTGAAACTCAGATTATTTAGATCTGATGATGAATCTTCAAGGACTTCCAATCGCACCATCATGGAATTGAAACTAAATAATTTTAACAATGTACTTCATTACAAACGAACTTCCAATCGCACCATCATGGAATTGAAACTGAAGATTCAACATCAAATCTTAATAACCTAATGGACTTCCAATCGCACCATCATGGAATTGAAACAAAAAAGTGGAAAATACGGTTGTACCGTACTTTCCTGCTTCCAATCGCACCATCATGGAATTGAAACTTGAGCTATGTGCCTCTGGTTTTCACTTTTCATATCTTCCAATCGCACCATCATGGAATTGAAACAAAAAGGTGGAAAAGATGGTTGTACCATACTTTCCACTTCCAATCGCACCATCATGGAATTGAAACTCATCATTTATTGTTGAATCAACCCCAATTGCCGCCCTTCCAATCGCACCATCATGGAATTGAAACGACGTTACTGAGGTTCACGCCTACAAAGCAGTCAGGCTTCCAATCGCACCATCATGGAATTGAAACGCAGACGCACTTTCATGCGTCTGCCTGGTTTTACACTTCCAATCGCACCATCATGGAATTGAAATGAAATTAAAGCAGTAACAAGAATAATGAATGAATGTCTTCCAATCGCACCATCATGGAATTGAAATAGAATGTACCCGTCAAAATTTTTCGTTTGATGACGGCTTCCAATCGCACCATCATGGAATTGAAATATCATGGTTAGGGATACAAAGGGAAATTACCTCTCCTTCCAATCGCACCATCATGGAATTGAAATAAATTGACATAATGGAAGCATACAGCAATAGTTGTGGCTTCCAATCGCACCATCATGGAATTGAAACTTGGTGGTGTACGTTTGGCGCAAATTGACAAATCATCTTCCAATCGCACCATCATGGAATTGAAACGTACTACGTAAAGTTTTCCACCAGTCTCTTTAATGCTTCCAATCGCACCATCATGGAATTGAAATGATTCATTCCTTAATGATTCCCGATACGATTCAAGCCTTCCAATCGCACCATCATGGAATTGAAATGAAGACAAAGCATACATTAAAATATTCGGGTCTTTTCTTCCAATCGCACCATCATGGAATTGAAATAAAAATGTAGTAAAAATTGTTCCTCCGTAAGCGCCTCTTCCAATCGCACCATCATGGAATTGATGTGGCGGAAATTTATCGGATACGTCAGCGTCAGCGAGCAGTTATACGAGGGTTAACGGCAGTCGGTGCATCCGGGCAGTAATATGATGATAAAGCCGGCATAGAACATTATGGTCTAACCTCAATAAGACCATGGTGGATGGCGTATTTTATCAGACCGACGATGGATTTGGTTTCGGTTTTTATAAAGATATTGCGCCGGTGTGCTTCTACCGTACGCTCGCTGATAAAGAGCTTTTCGGCAATCTGTTCGTTGTTGTATTCTTTGGCAATCAGATTGAGCACCTCAATCTCACGGGAAGACAGGACAGGCTTGCTGACTTTTTCGGGATAAGGAAGTGTGCCCGGTGTTCCGAGATTATCCATGATGATCTTCTGGGTGTCGTTGCTGAGGTATCTGCCATTGCTGTGAACTGTTCTGATGGCTTCGATCACCTCGTTCATATTGGTACGTTTGAGGATATAACCGGAAGCACCGGCCTTGATCATTCTTGTAATCACCGAAATGTCGTCGTGCATGGTCAGTCCGATGATCTTTACCGAAGGGTAAAGGGCTTTCACCTTTTCAGTTGCTTCGATGCCAGAACCATCGGGCATATTTATATCCATGAGAATTACATCTGTTTCATTGTTTTTCAGAAAATCGAGTGTTTCCTTCATCGAATTGGCGCCTGCAACAAAAGCTATATCCTCTTCATCTTCCAGCAGCGACTTAAGTCCCTCGACCATAAGCTGATGGTCATCCACAATGAGTACTTTAACCGGTTCTTTTGCCATTAGTTTTGTCATTTAAAGGTATCAGAATACTTATGATTGTACCTCTGTTTTTGTTGGAGTCGATAAACAGGGTACCGTTATGTTTTTCGATTCTGGATTTCATATGTGAAAGTCCGTAACTTGGATGACTGGTGATATTCTGTGCATCGAATCCTTTTCCGTTGTCTTCGGCGATCAGGGTTATTTCATGTTCACCCTTCGCAATCTGAATAAACAGTTTGGTTGCGTCAGCGTGTTTAATCGTATTATTTACAATCTCCTGAAGAGTTCTGAAGAGTGTATTTTCGATCAGGGCATCCATTTTTCCGCTAAGGCCGAAAGTATCAAAGCTCATCGAAAGTTTGGTACTTTGGTTCACTTTGTCGGAAATGCTTTTCAGGGCTCCTTCAAGGCCGCGTTCCGAAAGGAGTGACGGGGCCAGGTTATGAGAGATATTGCGCACTTCATCAAAGGCATCGTCAATACTTTTCATGAGTGATTCGAGTAGTTCTTTCCGCTTTTCTTCCTCCAGGTCTTTGCGTTTATGCAGCACACTGGCATGAAGACCGGCCAGTGAAAGAAGGTGACCAAGGCTGTCGTGCAGTTCCTGTCCGATTCGTTTTCGTTCCTGAATTTCAGCCTCAAGCACAGCATCCGATTTTTTTTCGGTAAGCTCGATGATGGCTTTCTGAAAACTGGCCTTTTGTTTGTGCCGGTGATTGCGGTAAGCCAGATAGAAACCGATAAACAGAAAGACAGACAGGAGAATGATAAAAAACAACAGATTGTTTTTCTTGCTCAGGGCAAGCTCTTTCTTGTCAAGTTCGAGCTGTTGCAGTTTGTTGAGCTGGTTCAGATAGTTAAGTTCCACATCATACACCTGATGGATAACGGTTTGATTGACGACTTCCTGCTGAGCCTGCACATGTTCGCGATAATGCAGCAGTGCTTTCCCGAAGTTGCTGATCTCACTGTAAATATCAGAGAGGATTTTATGGGTATCGCTTTTCAGCACAAGGCTATTTTGGTCTTCAGCCATTTTCATCACCTCAAATGCGGTATTCAGGGCATCATCAGGTCTCTCAAGACTGAGCAGCACGCGTGCAATACCCAGTTGTGCCACCGCAAGCTGATAGGATAACCTGGTTTCTCTGGCGATATTTTCGCTTAGCCGGTATGCTTCAAAAGCTTTGTCAGTAAGGCCAAGCGACAGGTATGCATTGCCTTCCAACTGATGTGAAATACACAATCCGTATTTATTGTTGATCCGCCCTGAGATGCCAATGGAGCGCCCGAGGTATCTGAGAGCAGAGTCAGGTTTATTTTCCGAGATATAACACAGGGCGATGTTGTTCAAAACTGATGCGATCAGGATGGTATCCCTGGATTGAATTTGTGGATTTAAAGCTTCGTTGAAAAATGAAAGCGCCTTTTCATAGTTTTTCAGATACAGATAGGTCAATCCAATGTTGTTGAGTGCGGCAACTTTTTGATCCTGGTTTTTCGAAAGATCATAGTTTTTAAGTGCTTCCACCAAATGGATATAGGCATTTTTGTAGCTTCCGATCTCATTGTAAATCACCCCTAAATTGTTGTTGATATTGGCTATTTCGGAGTAAAGCCCAATCTCTTCTGCAATTGCCAATGCCTCGTTGTAATGCTTGATGCCTTCGGAATAATTGGTTTCGAGGACATAGGATGAACCGATATATTTTAACGACAGAATTTTCAATACCTGGTCATCTGAACCCAGCGAATCGAGGATTTGAAAAGCTCCGTCTCTGGCTGTTGAAGGATTGTCGTACAGTTGTTTGTGTATTTCCCTGAAAAGGCTGTCGTTAGTTGCCTGCATCAACTGACCGTCGTCAGCCCCGTCAACATTGCGATTGGTGCACGACTGGTCAGCAATCAGGCAGAGCAGGCAGAAGGAAAGTCTGATTATCAATATGGAAATTACGCGCGATTTGTTGACTGCAGCATCGATCATAGTCATCCTGTTTAAATTTCAGTCAGTGGCAAATATACTTCTTAATCGTTAACATAAGCTATCTTTTGGCTGAATATGAACAAAATAGGTGCTGGCCTCAAACGGGTTATTAGTGCTGACACTAATTTTTATTAAGGTAAAAATAGCAAACAGCACGAATTGTTGGCATGGCATAATATACCGTAATTTGCATTTTCATTTTCTAAATAAAATTATCATGAAGAAACTCATTAAACTTTTTGTTGCTCTGATGGTGTTAAACACTTCTGTCTTCGGTCAGGCTGAAAATGATGAAAATTCACTCACCGGAGAAATCATCTACCATGAACCTTTCGATTATCCTGCAGGTGAGCTGCCTCCCGGTTGGGTGCTCGACACACAATATGTGCCCTGGGCGGTGGGAAATTCCAACATGGCCGGTGGCGAATCACCGGAACTGTTTCTGGGCTACAGTTTTACTTTCGGGACTATCCGGCTCATTTCCTCACCTGTAAATATAGAAGGTTATCAGGAACTGTGCTTCAGGTTCAAGCAATACCTTATTAATTATGAAGCCGATTATGGAGAAATCATCGGTGTGGACCTGACCTACGATGGCGGGCAAACCTGGGAAGTCCTGTGGGAAAAGCTCATTGGACTGACTAATATTCCTCAGGATGAATTTTCGTATTTTTTCATTCCTCCTGATGGTGCAACGGAAATGCAGTTTTGTTTCCGTTTCGATGGCAATAATTATGCAATCAATTTATGGGCAGTAGATGATGTCATCATCGAACATCCTGTCGAAAACGATCTGCTTATTGCCACCGACGCTTTCTTCGATGGGAATACCACTCCAACGGCAGGTGAAGAAAGCATCATACTGGTAGAAGTTACCAATGGCGGAACACTGCTCCAGAGCGATTATACCGTTAAACTGATGCAGGAGGGGGGTATTGAACTGGCTTCAGTACCCGGCGAAACAATTGCTTTTGGCGAAAAATGGTTTTTTAACCTCTTCTGGACTCCGGGAACTGAACTGATTGGCAATCCGGTCGGGATTCATGCTTACGTTGATTTACCCGGGGATGAAAATCCTGGCAACAATGAATCGCGCGATCTGATTATCAACGTACAGCCGGAAAACATCGCCACAACACAAATCAATCCGGGGTCATGGCCTTCGATTTATCTTCCATATAACTTCATCAATCTGCACAGCCTGACACAGACACTTTATTTCCCTGAAGAAATCGGGATGACCAACATGCCTGTTACTGCCATCCAGTACACCTGCCTCTTTGATCAGGAACTTGCTGATGTGCCCGTTCAGATCTATATGGGGGAAACCGAAAAGAATGATTTGTCAGAAGGCTGGATTGATCCTTCCACCCTAACGCTGGTATTCGATGATTCAATTGATTTTGCAAAAGGTTTCAACAATCTGTATATACCGCTCGACAATGCCTATCCTTATGAAGACGGAAACCTGGTGGTATATTCCGGCAAAAGCTATACCCAGATGGTCATCGGTACACCTTTCATCAGTGCTATCGATACTGGTTCGATGCGTTCGCGCTCGGCAGAAAGGGATGACGCACCTTTCGATCCGATGAATCCGCCTTCTTTTAGTTACACATTGGATTATTATCCCAACATTGCTCTTTTCTATTCCACCAGTGCTACCGTGTTAGATGAGCAACCAAAAGTAACGGTTGCAGCTTCCGTATTCCCTAACCCTGCCAGCCAACTGCTGAATGTCAGAACGAATGACCCCATGCTCGAAATCCGGATGGTAAACCTGTTGGGACAAAAGGTTTACAGCCGGAATGAAAGAACCTGTAACCATCAGATTGATGTCGGTAATCTTCAGCCGGGTATTTATCTTATTGAGATTCTGACTGCAAAGGGACTTCATACACAAAAAGTGAGGGTAGCAAGAGACTAAGACTGACGGAGAAATGGCAGTGTTTTGACCCTTGATCCGCTAAATGGCAGGAAACGTTGGAAATCAGGAATACCCCGATCGTCCCGATTAATCGGGATAAATTCCGGAAACCTGATTTTCAACGTTTTGCTTTTAACCCGGACTTTTGATACAGCCTCTTAGTATCAAGATAAAAGCGAATTTCCAAAGGAAATAACAGCAGTGGAAAAATAATTTATGACATCATTCTCCGATATTGCAAAACCGGAAAATTTTACCCGATTTTTAAAACAGGTTTTCTCTCCCCGGTTATTTTTTTTATTTTTGTACACCTATTAAATTTAATCATCAAAAACATTTCAAATGAAAAAGATTTTTTCTTTGCTTGTATTATTGGGAATCCTTTACTCAGGATATGCGCAACAACGTGCACCTGTCAACAGGGAACTGTACAACAAATCCGTCGTAAGAAAACATCTTTCGCCTTATGATGAAGTTGCTCCGGGTCAAAACCAGAATTTTCTCAGTCCGGGAGTAAACAAAGATGCTCAACTTCTGGGAGACGAAACTGAAATCATCGAAACGGTATATGACCTTCAGACCAACACCAATCTTGCCAATCGTTTCTGGGTTTGGGAAGACGGCACGATGGCTGCTGTCTGCACACGTGGTGTCGAAAGTCCGGCAGGATTTGCCTTTCCTGATCGCGGAACCGGCTATAACTTCTTCGATGGCAGTGCATGGGGACCAAAACCATCAGCAAGAATTGAAGCTGTGAAAACAGGCTGGCCGAGCATTGCGCCATGGGGTGAAAACGGTGAGATCATCGTTTCGCACAATTTTCCCAACTATCTTTTGTTCAGCTATCGCGAGACAAAAGGAACCGGAACTTGGGAAACCATGAATTATAACGGACCGGGAAGCGGCGTTCAGCCTTCATGGGCACGCATGGTTACCAGCGGTGAAAACAACAACTACCTCAGCATGGTGTATAATACCTACAACGCCTATCAGGGACAAACTGCCGCCATGTTGTATTCAAGGTATAATAAGGACACCCAGACCTGGGATATTCAGGATGTCATTCTCGATGGGACAGGTAGTGATTATTATCTCGAAATCAATGCCGACGATTATGTGATGGCATCAAAAGGTGATATAGTGGTAATTTTATGTTCCAGTGCCTGGTTTGATCTGTTTATGCTGAAATCGCCCGATAATGGAGAAACCTGGGAGAAAACCATTATCTGGAATCATCCTTATCCTTTCTTCGACTTTAACAGCACACTGATGTCAGACACTCTTTATACTGTTGACAACTCGGCTACCTGTGCCATTGACGACAACGGTATGGTTCATGTTGTCTGGGGCATTGGCCGTGCAGCGCGTCTTGCTGCAGCACCACCTGAACCGGGTTATTACAATTACTGGCCTTATACCGATGGTGTTGGTTATTGGAACGAAAGCATGGGTCAGATTCCTGAAAATGACAATGTTCACCATACCATGATGCCGGAGTATCTCGAATCGATCGGAATGCTCGCCGGCTGGACACAGGATGTTAACAACAGCGGTTTTATCTTTGATTATGAAGGAACAGGTGACCCGCAATTTCCTACTTATCGCTCGCTGGGAATCTCGACCATGCCCTCCATCGCCATCAACGGAGGAATGATCGCACTGGCTTATGCCTCTACAACAGAAACCTACGTTACTACCGACGGAACTATGAATTACAAACATATCTGGACAAGGTTCTCCTATGATCTTGGGGAAACCTGGGGAGATTTTTATGACCTGAACGCCGATAACCTGTTCCATATGTACGACGAATGTATCTACCCTGTTGTTGCTCCTGATCCTTCACCAGACGGAGCTTTCCAGCTCATTTACCAGGCCGACAACGCTCCTGACCTTTACCTTGACGAAGAATTGCAGCTCGAACCAACACTCAACCGGATTATTCACAACTCCATGAATTTTACTGTTGGATTGAACGATCAATCAGCATCGATTTCAGATAACCCGCTTTTGCATCTTTTTCCCAATCCTGCCAGCAAAACAGTTCACCTTACCGTTGATCTGACACAACCTGCAAACGTGGCTTGCGAAATTTTCAGCATGACCGGTCAGAAGATCATCGGGCATCATGCCGGACAAATGAACAAAGGTATCAACACATTTGACCTTGATATCTCTTCACTGTCTTCAGGAATTTATTTTTGTACGATAACTGCCGGAATTGAAAAAGTTACAAAAAAACTAATTGTCAAATAAATCCAACCGGCTCATACACTTCGGGTAATCTCTTTTCTAAAAAAGCAGAGAACCTTTTCGCAATGTAGGCTGTCTCAAAAGTCTTTCAGTTGGGTTTTCAATGTTTTGCATTGAACCCGAACTTTTGGGACAGCTTCGTTGTTTTTTAGGAACGACAGGGGTATTTAACCAGAATCACCGGTATAATTACAAACCCAGCAACGTCATGGCAGGATCGTTTCCTGCAAAAAGCATCCGTGCGGGGTCTTCAAGCATTTCCTTTACTTTTACCAGAAAACTGACCGATTCTTTGCCGTCGATGATCCGGTGATCGTATGACAGGGCAACATACATGACCGGATGAATTTCTACTTTTCCGTTAACGGCAACAGGTCGTTCCACGATATTGTGCATGCCAAGAATGGCACTTTGGGGTGGGTTGATGATTGGTGTGGAGAGCATGGAACCGAATACACCACCGTTGGTAATGGTAAAAGTGCCGCCGGTCATTTCTTCAATGGTGAGCTTTCCGTTACGGGCTTTTGTGGCAAGTTCCTTTATTGCTGCTTCTATTTCGTGGAGCATCATAGTTTCAGCGTTCCGAATCACCGGAACCATAAGCCCTTTGGGGGCACTTACGGCAATGCCGATGTCAGCGTAATGATGAAAAATCAGGTCGTTTCCGTCAATCTGAGCATTTACCTGGGGAAACTGCAGTAAAGCCTCTGTTACGGCTTTTGTAAAAAATGACATGAAGCCAAGTGAAACACCGTATTTTTCTTTGAAAGCATCTTTGTATTTGTTGCGCAATTGCATGACCGGGGTCATGTTCACTTCGTTGAAGGTGGTGAGCATGGCGGTTTCATTTTTCACAACAACAAGGCGTTCGGCAAGTTTTAGCCGAAGAGTGGACATTTTCTTTCTTTCGGTTTCACGGCTTCCTTCACGCTGCGCTGTTACAGGCATCCTGACCGTTTCAGCCGAAAGCGTGTTTTTATCTTCCAGAAACCGGACAACATCATCTTTGGAAATCCTCAGTTTTTTATAAAAATCCAGAAGATCATCACCGGTCAGGTTATTGGCTTCGAGCATACGTCTGGCCAGTGGAGACAAATGAATATCCGTTGATTTTTCCTGATTTTCCTGAACTTTGGGTTTCGGTTGTTCCGGAATGTCCGTTTCTTTTTTTTCGGTTTTTATTTCCGGTAACTTTTCCGGTGCTTTCTTCGGAGGCTCTTCCTTTTTCCCAAGTGTTGCGGGGGCATCAGCTTCAGTGTCAATGGTACCGATCACTGTGCCGATTTCTACCGTTTCACCGGCTTCGACCAGGATATTGATTTTTCCGGATTCGGCAGCGTTAATGGTGAGGGTAGCTTTATCCGAATCGATTTCGGCAATTTCGGCATCTTTTTCAACAAAATCGCCGCTTTTGAAAAACCAGCCGGCCAGTTGTACTTCGGAGATCGATTCTCCCGGGCTGGGGACTTTTATTTCGATTATCATAGATAAAAAGTTTTGTTACAATTGGTTGAGGAAGTTGGCTTTGATAACTTTTTCAGGATTTTCGGCAAATGATCTCCAGCGGTTGCCGATGCAGATCATCCGGCATTCTTCGTTGACCATCGGGCAATCGCAGACCCTGAAGGATTTTTCAATCACTTTACGTTGTCTTGACACATGAAACATGGGTGAACCGGTAGCCGTACTTCCGCTGGCCGGCCGTGCAACCACATTCAGTCGGACATCCGGAAAATACTGTGACATGTAGAACCATGCACCCATGTTCACAGGTTCCTCCTGCGACCAGACATAATCGCTGACATTTTTGTACCTGGCCAGCACTTTCCGGATTTGTGTAACGGGCAGGGGATAAAGCTGTTCGATGCGAACAATGGCAGTTTCAGTGTAATTCTTTTGGTTTTTTTCTTCGAGTAAATCGTAATAAAGTTTTCCTGAACAAAAGATGATTCTTGTGGTGTTATCGGGATTTGCCAGAGGATCATCAATTACTTCCCTGAATCCTCCATGGCTAAACTCTCCGAGTGAAGATACACATCCGGAATGCCGGAGCAGGCTTTTTGGGGTAAAGATGATCAGTGGTTTCCGGAAATCACGGTAGAACTGCCGTCGCAGTACATGGAAAAAATTGGCCGGTGTTGTTGCATTTACAAGCTGCATGTTATTTTCGGCGCAAAGAGTCAGAAAGCGCTCAATCCGTGCACTGGAGTGCTCTGGACCTTGTCCCTCGTAACCATGCGGCAGGTAAAGCACAAGATCGTTCATCACATTCCATTTTTCTTCGGCACTCGAAAGGTACTGGTCAATAATGATTTGTGCTCCATTGCTGAAATCACCAAATTGTGCTTCCCAAATGGTAAGGTTTTCAGGAGTTTCGAGCGAATATCCGTATTCGAATCCCAGCACTCCGTATTCCGAGAGGGGGGAGTTGTACACTTCAAAATCTGCCTGTTTATCGCTGATGTGCTGAAGAGGAATATACATTTCCTCAGATTCATCCACCCGCACAACTGCATGACGGTGTGAAAAAGTACCGCGTTCCGAATCCTGTCCGCTCAGTCTCACCCCGTATCCTTCTTTCAGCAAAGTGGCGTAGGCCAGCAATTCACCCATAGCCCAATCAAGACGATCATCCTCAAACACCATTTTCCGACGGTCTTCCTGCAATTTTACCACCTTCCTGTAAAACTTTTTATCCTTGGGTAAGGAAGTCAGTTTTTCCGCCAGTTCTTCCAGGGTTTTTCGGTCAACAGCAGTTTCGGGAGATTGCTCAAAATCGGCAGAGGTAGCTTTTTTGATTTTACCCCAGTTATCGTCAAGGAAGAACCTGATGTTTGTTTTATGTTTGCTTTTCGATTCTTCGAAGTTTTTTTCTAATTTGTCGTTGAATTCCTGAACAATCTGCTGCACCTGCTCTTTGGTAACAATCCCTTCGCCAATAAGTTTTTCAGCATATATTTCCAGCGGATCGGGGTGTTTTTCTATTATTTTATAAAGCAGAGGTTGTGTAAACCGGGGTTCATCACCTTCGTTGTGTCCGTATTTTCGGTAACAAAGCAGATCAATAAACACATCCCGCCGGAATTTATCCCTGAACTCCATAGCAAACTGGATGGTGTAGGTAAGTGCTTCAACATCATCGCCATTGACATGGAACACCGGCGATTGTATTACTTTGGCAACATCCGTACAATAGGTACTGGAACGGGCGTCAAGATAATTGGTGGTAAAACCGAGCTGGTTGTTCACCACAATATGAACGGTCCCGCCTGTTTGGTATCCTTTGAGCTGCGACATCTGGGCTACTTCATACACAACCCCTTGTGCAGCAATGGAAGCATCGCCATGAATCAGAATCGGGGTTACTTTCTTGAAATCACCCTGGTAAATATTATCAATTTTGGCACGCACAATACCCTCAACCACAGGATCAACAGTTTCGAGGTGAGAAGGATTGGCGGTCAGGGTAAGTTTTACTTTTTTATTTCTTGTGGTTTCGCGTTCGCAGGCATAGCCCAGGTGATACTTTACATCGCCCAGGAGAGTTTCATCGTCGTAAGAAATACCGGCAAATTCGGCAAAGATGTCGCTGTATTTCTTCCGCATTATGTTGGCCAGCACATTGAGTCTTCCCCGGTGAGGCATTCCGATCACAAATTCCTGTGTTCCCAGTTCGGCACCTTTTTCCATAATAGCCTCCATAGCCGGGATCAATGCTTCAGCACCTTCAAGTGAGAAACGTTTTTGCCCTGGAAATTTTTTATGAATGAATTTTTCGAAATGGACAGCCCGGGCCAGTTTTTTCAAGATGTAAATCTTATCCTCACTGCTGATCGTCATCGTGTTGCGTGTTCGCTCCATGCTGGCGCGCAACCATGCCAGTACTTCCACATCGCGGATAAACATAAATTCAGCCCCGACGCTTTTGCAATAAGTCTGATTGAGATGGTCAATGATCTCCCTAAGGGTTACATTGCCCAGTCCTATTTCCTTTCCGGCTGCAAATATCCGGTCCAGGTCTTTTTCGGTAAGATTGAAATTGGAAATATCGAGTGTCGGACGATATTGCCGGCGGGTACGCACCGGATTTGTCTGTGTGAAGAGATGACCGCGCTGACGATATCCGTTGATGAGGTTAATCACTTTAAATTCATCGTTGTAATTGGTACAGTCATCAGGTGCAGATTCGCCGTAATGCCTCCGTGAAAACTCAAATCCCTCAAAAAACTTTCTCCAGCTTTCATCAACCTCCTCAGGATTTTTCAGGAATTGCTCATACATTGCTTCGATAACAGCAGGATCGGCATTCCCCAGATAGGTGAATTTATCCATGGTTTAAGTGCTTGAAATAAAAGTACAAAAGTATATGATTTTGTGCTTAATACGCTTCCCGATCCTTTTTGTTGAAAGGTTTACGAATTGTTATGGCTAATATTCAGCTATTTAAGGGTTAAAAGGTTGAAATAGCGATTTTACTTTTTGAATTATTTAACTTTTTGCCGTTGGTTTATTCCACCACCAGCAGGCGGGTAAATATTTTGCTTTCTACGGTAATTTCAAGGATAAAGATGCCTTTGCCGAACGATGAAACATCCAGCACAGGATGATCAGCATTGATGATACGTTCAGCAAGAATCACCCCGCCTGTTGACAGGAGTCTCACTGCTGCGCCGGTATTTACCGGCAAACCATTGATGTTAACAAGGTCTCGGGCGGGATTCGGGTATGCCAGAATGTGCATTTCATGGCGGGGTTTCAAATCCCTGACAGTCACTGTCGGGTCGAAAAGCGGCAAAAAATGAACTACTCCCAGCGACGGGTTATCAGGCTGGTGAAAAATATGCTGTTCCACAGTATCCGGATTCATTGTTCCCCAGTAATTATTTTGTGCCCATATTTCGCCAGGGGTGTTGTTGTAGAGATCGTA
>Ga0116152_10001464_pt1 | contig 19375 bp, 12 predicted proteins | sample AD_UKC119_MetaG_FD_89894 | JGI IMG/M metagenome (GOLD analysis project Ga0116152, IMG submission 89894) | Active sludge microbial communities of municipal wastewater-treating anaerobic digesters from Hong Kong - AD_UKC119_MetaG | ecosystem: Engineered > Bioreactor > Anaerobic > Digestate...
GTTGACTCAACTCCCAAACTGTTGTATGTACAAATTCGATATTCATGCTTTCTCCCTTGCTCTGCATTTTTATCCCGATAGGTATCTATAATCTGATTTTCATTTTGATATTGAAGATTCATGATTAGGATACTATCTCTGTAAACAGAACATCCAACAATATTTTCTTTATTTTCCGGCTCTTTCCAAAACAGATCTACTGTTCCATCGAATTGAGCAAATGAAGTTAAATATTCCACTGGTTCCGGCATTGGTTCACGAGGTAAAGTTCCTGTTTCAACATATTCGAGATAAGACCTGTGAAAATTTTTATTGGCAGACAAAGGGCTGTAATAATGGCTGTAAGCAAAGGTGATGATATTGCTTACGTAGGGTTTTGCAATTTCCATCTGCCGGACAAACCGATCGAGTGGTGCTGAAGTCCAAAAACGCTGATCAAAAGTTTCTGCATCGGACCAAAAAAGTAATTCGGGTTTTGTTTTCACCGCAACCGATATTTCGTTGAACCATTCATCCAGCATTTCAATTTCCAATCCTCCGGCGCCCACACAATCCTGCGGTGCAAAAATATCTCCTTCCCTGAAATGAGTTTGAGCAAATACATTTATCCACATTTCGCGGTTTTGCTCTGCAGTTCCCACCCGGTAATTCACAAAGGGACACAGCATAAAAGGCATACCAGGAGTAATTTTGCTTAAATGATCAAGATTTATGTTCAATGCATTGGCCAAAACCTTTTGTCTTTCGGGAGTAGTGCAGTTTAGATTGTCCACTTCCCACACCCAATACCATCCGTACAAGGTCTCTTTATAACGATTTTTATACCTCTGGGTTAATTCATCTGCCAATTGATTCCCAAGCTCCATTTGCCCGTATAACCATTCAGGGGGAAAATTAGCCGACCACCATTTCTCATTGAAGTTCAGCCCCAGAAAAACTTTAAACCCGGCTTTTTGAGCATTACGCAAACAGTTCTCCACTAAGTCTACAGGATATTTTACAACAGTTCCCGGCAAACTTCCATCGTAGATTATCCGATTCACACCATCTTCATCCATATTTAAAGTTGGCGCCAAAACCAGGTAATGCATGCCAACTTCTTTTAATGCAGCCAACTCTTTTTGCCATTGTGCGTCATCCCAATTCTTAACCAAATAATCCTGAATAAAAGTACCGTCAGCAATTGGATATTTTTCAGGGTTATTATCTTCCAACTTATCCGAACACGCAATAAAAGTGCTTGCAAACAAGAAAATTGAAAGAAGCTTAAACCTCTGGATCAAATACTTCATTTTTGCATTCATTTCTCTATTTTCCGGTAGATGTATAATCAAGACAGGTGCTGTTTAGTGTACGAATATGGGTAGTAAATTTTGCCCCGCTCTCTTCCAGTTCAATGACACGCGCCCCTCGTTCCAATACTTCGTGGTAGGCCGAGGCGTATCCCGTCTTTCGTCCATATCCAAGGCAAATACCAGATAATGAACCAACATAATCGTTGTTGTGATCGTGCCCGACAAAAGCACCTACTACATCTCCCATTTCATGAAAAGACGTAAACAGTCCACTATTCAAAGAAGGAGAACACACTCCCTCTATAGTACTTCCAATTGTTTCTTTTTGATTTCTGACAATTTCAAACTCTGGTAACGGAATATGAAAGAAAGCTAACGCAGCTATTGGTTTTCCTGCTTTGCGGGTATAAGCTGTACTCTGCTTCCGGTACCACTGGATCTGATCATTTTTGATCCAATCATAGTACCCCACAGTTGAATCGTTGGTATAAGCATGAGAATCGAACAAATAGATAGCCCAGGGCATTGATTTTCCATCCGAAGAAACAACGGGGAGTGAGCAATTTCCTGTTCCTGAAAGCCCTTTAACCGCATCATGGGTCAAGTTATATTCATTTTTCTCGAGTAATTCCAGAATTTCCGATTTTGAGAGATCTGATTCTGTATCGTGGTTTCCAAATGTAACCGCAAAAGGAACCTGTGCCTCAGTCATTGGCTGAATAACCTGGTTCCAGATTTGAGCAGCACCGCCGGAAACAACAATATCGCCGGTAATTACAACCAAATCAGGTTTTTCCTCCTTTATTACTGTACGCATAAGCTGATAGGTGCTATCGTTTTTTTCTGCGAAATCTTTTCCATTGATTAAGTGCAAATCCGTAAACTGAACAATCTTAAATCGTTGGTTTTTAAATCTTAAAACCGGTTGTTTAGAATAACCACTTAGCACAAAAAAAATAGCAATTAACGCATATGTAATTTTTCTCATTTTCATGTTGTTAAAATTTCAGTTTTACCATTCATCTGTTCTGAATGGCAGTAATGGAAGCCCATTGATATCAAAAAGATTTGGAATTGCTGTATTTGTGAAGCAGTAACGAACTGCCACCGGATTCTTCACCTGCGGAGAAACCAACTGAATTTGTCCATCCTTTTGCAGCGTAGCTGTTGCCGGATAAAAATGCCGATCGTCTCCGGCTAACTGAAAGTTGGCTATTTCCGGTTCATTACATTTCAAATTCCCGGTAGATTTAACGGATACAAAAGCTTTGTTTCCGATTACAGTAAATTGATCAAAGTGAGGAAAATATGGCTGCAAATCCTTTTTCCCATATTGTTCCTTTAAAGCAAGATTGGCCAATCTTTCTCCAACCTGTCTCTTTTTTCGTGGGTGAATATTATCTACGTCCTCAACAAGATCGGCTGCCGAGACCATTCCGGTATTGGAGATTATCAAAGTCTTTTGCTGTTGTTCTCGTAAAATAGCAGCATCAATTCCGCTGTATTCGCTGCAGGGTGCGATTTGTACATAATAAAAAGGGAGCTCTGAGGAAAAAGCAGTCCGCCATTCCTTAATCATAGCCATAAAAAGTTCGGAATATGTTTCAGGCCCTCGAACCACATTTGCCTCTCCCTGGTACCAAATTACTCCGGAAATTTTATATGAAGAAACCAGAAAAATCATTGAGTTAAATAAAACAGAAGCACCTTCAGGAGCCCAGCCGTAAGGATCAATATTCTGAGCCAGCTTTTGCAGGTTCGGCTGCTTCTCAAATGCTTCCCGGGGCATCCAGGCCTGAATACATGTGCCTCCCCAATAAGAGCCAATTAAACCTACCGGTGTGCTCAATTGCTTATTCAGCATTTCCCCAAAGAAATACCCAACAGCACTAAATTCTGCGATTGCTTCTTTGGTACAAATGATCCATTCTCCTTCACAATCGGTTTGCGGAAAACGATCATAAGACTTATTTACCTGGAAAAAACGAATTTCGTTGTTGTTCCAACTTTGCTCCGCCTCAACATCCCACTTGGTTTTGAACTCCATATTCGATTGCCCGGAACATAACCAAACTTCACCGAATAAAATATCAGAGATTTCAATTTGCTGTTTCTCACAAATAAAACGAATGGTATGGGGGCCGCTCTCTGAAGGAGTACGAACAACCGCTTTCCAATCGCATTCGGCAGTAACTTCAGTCCACACTGTGTCCTGCGTATTCCAGCTACAAACAATGGCCACTTTCATTCCACCAGGTCCCCATCCCCACAGGTTTACCTCTGAGTTTTGCTGCAAAACTGCATGATCACTTAAAACAGATGGCAAACGCAAAGGGAGTTGGCAAAACCCAGCCAATGAAACAAACAATAATATTGTAGCCAGAATTCCTTTCATACTACTCAGGCTTATAACTGTCCAGCCAATTTTTATATTGATTGTACAAACGAACCGACTCTTTATTTTTATGTCCGGCGTAAGCAGTAGTGCCCGGTTTATTAAAGCATCCGATATACTGGTAAATCAAAATCTTATCAACAAATGGCGATACATCTTCCATTTGTTTCAGTATCCGTGTTTCAAAATCAGCTGGTAACAGGTTGCCTCCGGTTCCTCCTTCAAAATAGAAAACTTCCATATCGGCCCATATCCTGGAGCGCGAAGCCTTTTGATGGGCCTTGCTCAAATTCTCGAAGTAACGGGCAGGTTCACCAAGTTTGGTGGAATTTACACCAACACCGTCCTGATAGGCAATAATTTCGATGTTCATCCGCTCCAGCTGATCTACGAACTTATCGTCCGACTTCTCTGCTTTTATGTTGTAAGGAGCAATAAGATTGACACTGGCTGGCATCAGTTTCTTGGCGGCAGAAGCGCAATCATTTACATATTGAATAAAATCTTCGCTAAAATAAGGCATCAGGTAAGATTCATTTGGGAAATACCAACCGTAAAAGGACTTGTGATGTCCGTACTTTTCGGTCATTTCTTCCATTGTCATTTCCCTGAATCTTTTTACTCCGGGGTCGGTAATCAGATAATGACCTTCATGCGGTGCCCCCCAAAAACCATTGCTCACAAAAAACTTAACTCCATACTCATCGGCGGCACTTAAAACTGCCTCCAAAGGATCTTCGCAAGCCAATTCGTATTTGTCTGCCAGGTAGCTGGGGTAAAATGATTTTTTATTAATAGCCACATCCTGAATAACCAGGTATTTAAAACCAAGCTCACTTATTTCTTTAATCTTTGTCTTCCATTGTTCGGTTGTAAATTCTGCCAGATCCGGATTCCAGTATTCTCCCTCATCCGGATTTCCCGGAGCCGGAGGGCAATGTTGAAATTCGAACCATGAACCTGAAATTGGTTTTATTTTATTCGCTTTAACCGAATCAGCAGCTTTAGCCATTAAACTACCCGGTAAAAGCATGCCAGCCGATCCTGTGCCTGCTATTTTAAAAAAGCTTCTTCTTCTCATATCTATTGTTTTTATTTATTTGCAGGTGTTAGTTTTACAAAAGTTACCCCGTGGTAAGGGACTTCGGTAGAAAAACTTCCTTCAAAAGTTCCCATGTCTTTTTGCCTCCACAAATCGCGAACAACAACTTTATCTGGCAGATTAAGGGCACTGAAGTCTAAATTCATAGTATACTTCTTCTTTTGAACGGCTTCGCTTTCGTTTTTATCCCATAAAATATAGTAGGGATCAACATTAAAAAAGCCCACTGCAACAGAACCGTCCTCCAGATATTTGTACCAGATCTGCCCATTGTCGACTACTATTTTATGTGCCGGCATTACAGCAGGATCCTGATCAATTGCAATTACCTCATCGTTGGTTAACAGGTTGAGTGTGAAATCATCCATGTCGTTCATATCGCAACCGATTAATAGCGGAGCGGATAAAATACACCACAAACTAATGTGTGAATATTGTTCATCAGCTGTGAGATACGACTCGTGTACCTTGCTTCCCCATCCCATTCCAAGCTTGCCAACAACAAGCATATCCGGATCGTTGTATTTTCCGGGGCGTGTAACAGGTGCACACACATCCTGTAAAAAACCAATACTTCTTACAACATTCCATTCATCTGTAATGTCACGAGTGGTTCGCCATTGGTTACCTCCTGCTTCCTGACCCCAATTCCAAACGTTGGGTGCTCCGTAACCAACACAGTAAACAATATCTCTTTTTACATTGTCAAGCGCGTCCCGCATCACCAAATAAGGCTCTTTTATCAGCTCTTCTGTTGGATTTGGGGCAATATCGCAATAAAAGCAGTAATCGTATTTCAGATAATCCACGCCCCAATCGGCCCATGTTTTCGCATCAATATCTTCGTGTAAATAACTCCCCAAATGGCCACCACAGGTTTTTGGTCCTGGCGAAGAATAGATACCAAATTTCAACCCCATTTCATGGATTGAGTTACATAAACGTTTAAAATCGGGGAATTTCTCATTTCCTAAAAGTTCACCATCCGACGTTCTTTCTGCTGCTTCCCAGCCATCATCAATGTTAACATAGCTCCATCCATGGTTCATTAATTTCTCTTGCATAAACCGGGCTGCATCCACTACTTTCTCTTCATTAACTTTCAATCCCCAACAGTTCCAACTATTCCAGCCCATGGGAGGAGTTAATGCAATTTCGTCGCCTGCCTGAACCCTTACAATTCTTGAATCAATCCCGAGTTCATTTTTTGCCTGCAAAACAATGCTGTATGTGCCGGTTTGGTTAAGTACTCCGCTAATAATTCCGGTTTCAGCATCTAGGGTCAGCCCTTCAGGCATATTTTGCACGGCAAAAGACATTGGGCGCTTCCCGGTTGCAGCAATAGTCAGTAAAAATGGATTACCGGACCTAACACCAAAAACTTTTGCATTATTGATTTTCGGTTGATCTGAAGGAGTTGGCGTAAGAATATATTTTTCAGTCTCAATAGGTTCCGGCATTATTGATTCGGGAATAACTTCTCCTTTGGTTTCAAATTTTACGTTCAGCCAATCGGCATGATCGTACATAATTCCGTCGCCACCTTCGGTTACCAACAAGGCCAACTTCTTAACATTTTTCAGATCGACGTTGAATGATTTAGCCGGCATTCCTTTTCTCATAATACCACTACGCCAAACAACTTCTTTATCCGCAATAATCTGAAATTCCATATCACAGCTATAGTCATTCCGGTCGTCGGAACCGACTTGACCGGAAATTGACTTAGCTTTGCCTTCTAAACTAACTAAAAACCGACTAATGGAATGAGTACCTATTCCTCTAGTATATTTTACTCCGTTTACTTCTAAAGGAGTTCCCATTATTGATTTATTGACTTGCGGAGTTCCCCAATCCTGATACATTGTTTGCATACTCAAATCATCGAGCCAAACAACTTTAGCCGAAATTGCAAATGGAAAAAGAAACACTAGTAATCCGATTAATATTTTTTTCATTTAATTACTTTCTTAGTTGGTTTATTTACAGAGCAACGGCTCCTATTTATTATCTCATTATTAAAGAACTACAAACGAATATGCCAGTATTTTACAATACTGAACATCTTTTAGTTTTCGAAAACAGATATTCCTTTTCCCGTTCCAACATAAACTTTGTTACGAAACGATGTAATGGTTTGAACACGATTATCAATTAATCCGCTGTTATCAACGGTATAGGTTTTCCATTCCGTTCCATCAAACACAGAAACCCCTTTATTCGTGCCAACCCAGATATTTCCTTGCGAATCCTCTGCAATTGCCAGAATCAGATTTTCAACCAATCCAGAATTCTCTTTTTTATAAATGGTCCAGTTTTCTCCCGAAACTTTTGCTAATCCATTACAAGTTCCAAACCAAATGTTTCCTTCAGAATCAGAAGCCAGAGAATACACATCATTGTCGGGCAATTGGCTGTTTTGTTTGTTATATAAAGTCCAATTACCATTTTCGAGAACAGAAACGCCATGATATGTTCCAAACCACATACGATTTTTGACATCACACGTAATTGCAACTACCGAATTATCTCCCAGACTTACGCTGTCATTTCGATACACAACCCACTGGTGTCCGTCGAAATTTGCGGCACCTCCGTTTTTGTTGTTTACATCAATTTCACCTTTCCCTTCCAGATTAACGGCTCCACCACCCCAGTCTCCGATCCAGATACTTCCTTTTCTATCAGCTGATATAATATTCACTGAGTTAGTCGGCGATGCCTCTTTCACATTCTCCCACTGGCCACCGGCTTCGCATATATACACTCCGCCCCCCCAAAGTCCGGCCCATTTGGTATCGTCGGAGTCAATAAAAAGGGTTTCCACATAACTTTCGGGCCCTTGAGGCTGCCATTTCCCATCAACATTTTCGAAAACTCCAAACCATGTTCCAACCCACATTTTACCTTCCCGATCAAAACAGATGGAACGAATATCATTTTTAGGAGAATCTATATCATCAATCCTGATATTTTCCCATTTTTCTTTTTGCGTTGTACAAGCAGATAATGCAAACAAGAAAATTCCGAGGCTTATCATTACCTTTTTCATTGCGCTATCCTTTTTGAGACTCATACCAGTTTTTATAATCATTGTATAATTTGCCCGAATCCGGATGCCCAACCGTTGCTTTTGATCCCGGTTTATTCATAATTCCCATGTATTGATACACCAGTATTTTATCCACGTAAGGAGAAATATCTTCCATCTGTTTCAGGATGCGTTCGAAATCGGCAGGAATTAAAGCACTTTTATATACGTCTTCCTCAAATTCAAATATTTCCATATCAGCCCAAAGCCTTGCTCTACCTGCTTTATCGTGTACTTTGCGCAAAGCCTCGTAATATTTTCCGGCAGTACCAACCTTGGTTTTCTTAACCCCAATTTCATCCTGGTAGGCGATAATATCAATATCCAGTTTTTCAAGCTGACTAACATATTTATCGTCGGCCCGGACTGATTTTGTTCCGTAAGGTGCAATCAGGTTAACAGAATTTGGGGTTAACTCTTTGGCTTTCTTGTTGCACCTGTTTACATAATTTATGGTGGTTTCGTCGATCGTATTCCATAAACCTGACTCGTTGGGATAATACCATCCGTAAAAACTTTTGTGATGTGCGTACTTTTCTGCGACTTCTTCCATCCCTTTTTCGCGCAGTGCTGCAATTTCGGCACTGGTCATCATTTTGTTCCCTTCGCGCCAATCGGACCAAAAATCGTTGCTTACAAAAAATTTAATTCCATATTCGTCGGCTGCTGAAAGCACTGCTTCCAAAGGATCAGAACATTCATAATCGTAACGTGGTTGCAATTTCGAAGGATAGAATGTTTTCCCCTCGTTAGCAATAGCCATTAAAACCAGGTATTCCATCCCAATCTCACTGTGCTCTCTGACTTTTGCTTTCCACTGCTCTGTTGTAAACTGAGGTAAAACGGCATTCCAATATTTTCCTTCCGGGGCAAATCCGTGCGTAAACTCAAACCAGGATCCGGAAATAGGTTTAATCTGACTATTGTCGGCAAAAGAATTTGCAAAAGACTGGCCGGCCAATAACGTAGACGTTGCTGCCAAACCGCTGGTTTTCAAAAAACTTCTTCGGTCCATTATATCTGGATTAAATTCAGTAACAGAAACTAAAAATTTAAGTTAAGCACACGACCACAAACTCGTATGCTTAACTTTAAAAGCTGTTTTCTAATCTGTTCGTATCAGCGTCCTTACTCTTCTTCGTAAATTCGTAAATTGTCAAGATACATTGCAACCCGCTCAACCGGGGCATAGTTCTCCACACGAATATTAAGAGAGTAATTGGTTGTAGTTCCGGTATATCCAGGTGGTATTATTTTCTCTAGTGGAATATTTACAGTCTGCCATGTTCCCAAATTTTGCACTGAAAAATAATCTCCCCCAATTGGATTAGGTGCTACAGCCCAGTAATAATAGATAAAAAACTGGGTTGTTTTAATTGGCAGGCTCATATTCAATTCAAACTTAAGCGTATATTTTTCCGGATGTTGCATCATATCCAAAGTGTAATTTACACCACTTTCAAAAAGATAAAACCAGCCTAATCCATCAGGATATGTAGCCTGATCAACTTCAAAACGCAAATAATTACCAGAGGTTGGTTCCGGAGATTCCCATTCTCCAACCCACTGCTGTCCGGTTGAGCTTGTGTATGGAAAATCCGAATCAAAAGTTGTAATAACGTTGTGTTTGTCTTGATAAAATCCGGCACAAACCGCTTCTACATTATATTTCTTATTTATTGCTTTAACCCTAACATCAGGTTGAACATCGAAAGGAACTTTTGCTGTAATATAAGTTTCAGTAGCCTTAATTACCGGACTTTCTTTTCCCCCAAACGAAACAACAGTATTGGAACTATCTATTTCATAAAGCGTTATAAATTTCCCGTAAATTCTTATTGTATCGCCTGGCAGGGTATATTCATTAAACATACTTGTTAACTGAAGATCAGGTATATTAACATTAAAGTCGAATGATACTTCTCCTCCTTTTGTAATTACCGTAACCTTGTTATTAACCTCTTTGGGAAGCTTTACAGGTATTTGCGTATAGATAACATTATCTTCGTAATACACATCTTTAACCTGCACAGCAACATCATTGAACAAAACAGAGTCTACCTCCTCTAAATTTGCTCCCCGTATCGCAATCCAGTCTCCCATATTACCACTCGAGATAGATGTTTCCATATCTACAATCGATGTAACCATATTAAAAGTCGGAGAATCCGGTATCACATCGTCTTCACTACAAGACACTATTAATACCATGAGCAACATCACATACATGTGTAAGGCTCCTCTTTTTATATTTGTTGTTTCCATTTATAATCAATTTAAGTTTTAACAATTAAAAACTACCAGCCAGGATTATTCGTTTCAATATGTGGGTTTGTGTTGACTTCGTCGGCAGGCAGAGGCATTAAAAGATGTCTGCGTTCGCGTCTTTTTATTACCCCATTTTCATCTACTCCACCAATACTATTCATTGTTTGCAAATATATTCCCCAACGTAATAAATCGAAACGACGAATACCCTCTGCTGCAAATTCCTTAACTCTTTCCTGCAAAATGTAAGACCGGAAAGATTCTTGTGTCCAAGGAGTAATCGCACCAATATCTGACACTTTTCTACTTTTGTTCCGAATATTAAGTTTTTCAACCTGGGTAATCGCTTCTGGCGACGGGCCGCCATTTACCTCGTTATCAGCCTCTGCATAAAGAAGCAACACTTCAGCATAACGTATAAAAGGCCAGTTATAATCTGTTCTGTTTCCATCCAAAGGAACTGTAACCTGTCTGAATTTCATTAATTTAGAACCATATAAATGGGCATCGTACCTCAGAATATCTGTTGTTTCATATCCATCAGTACCTAATCTAACTTTTACGCTATCCTTTGCAGGATAATAACAATATTGAAGTTCTCCGGTAGCTGCGACATAATTGAATGGTACCCGATGAATCACTCCCCAGCTAACTCGTTCATCTTCATCATCAAAAAGCTGATACCAATGATCTCGCTGAACGTAATAACCTGATGATAATGTTCCGTCGGGTTTATAATATCCGGCATAATCGGTAGCCACATAATTACTTAATGCGCTATTTCCGGCTATCGTTTGTAACGAAAAAATAAACTCTTTCCCATTTTTACTCGAAGGACTCCAAAGTTCCTCTTGCGAAGAATAAAGATCAAAATCACCAGAATAAATAACTTCCTTTGCCTTATCCATTGCAAGTTTATAATAGGTTTGAGAATCAAAACTCTCATATCCGGCTACCTGCTCTTTGTCAAATGTTTGTTTTGAAGGATAAGGTACCCTGATTTTATTCTCGTTATCATCAAAGTAGAATGGAGCTCCTTCCATTACAGATATCTTAGTGCCTGCCGCCATTGAAGCTGACCCAATAGTACAGTACACTTTCGCCAGCAGTGCCTTTGCAGCTCCGCGTGACACATGGCCTTTAACATATTCTTCATCCTGGGTGGAATACATTGCTTCTTCTGCAAACTTCAACTGTTCAATAATGTACTCATATACATCCTTTACTGGTGATCGGGGAATATACAAAGGCGCTCCCTCTGAAACAGAAGTCTTATATAAACTCAAATCACCATAAAATTGAACTAAATTAAAATATGACCAGGCATTTAAGAATGCTAATTCTCCCAATGCATTATTTTTAACTGCTTCAGGAATATCCATATTGCTGATCAAATAGGAGTGATATTGCGCTCTGTGAATACAAGCATAGTAATACTTGTAAAAATTAATATTGGAGCCATCTTCGTAAAAATTACCAGCACCGAGTGAACCAAAAGCCCAGGTAGGACCTGTTTGATAATCAGTATCAAAATTTACAATATTATGATAATTTCCCCATTCAAATCCCCATGTCAAAGGGTTGAAAGCTCCGGAAACCAGCTCCTTGTAGCTTTTGGATTGAACTAAGTCTTCTCCTGATACAAAAGTATATACCTTCTCATCAAGAAAATCAGAGCAAGACGTTCCTACAATCGTAAAAACAATTGCTATAATATATTTCAAAGTATTGGTTTTCATATTATCGTATTAAAATGAATTAGAAATTTACCTGAATACCCAAATTGAATGTTCTTGCACTAGGATATGAGTCCATGTCTACACCACGGCGGGAAACATCACTTCCAAATGTATTTACATCCGGGTCGTACCAATCATATTTTGTGATTGTAAAAAGGTTATTAACAGCCATCGTAAAGTTTACCGATTCTATCTCTGTTATTGGATTATTCAAACGATAGGCAAAAGTCAGGTTTTTCATACGTAAGTAAGAGCCATTTTTAACATACCTGTCAGATGCTTTTAGGCTTCTTGTGAAGGTAACATCTGCTCTTGGAAACTCTGCATTCTCCCGGTTTGCTTCTGTCCATCGGTTATCCCAAACAAACTTGGGCATGTTTGAAGATGAAGCCATATCATAATTTTTGAGGTTAACATTCAAAATATCATTTCCCTGTGTCCCCTGCAAGAAGAAACTCAAAGTAAAGTTTTTATAAGTAACAGCATTTGTTATTCCATATGTAAAATCAGGATTTGTATCACCAATAATGGTTTTATCCCGGTCGTCAATTACCCCATCATTATTGTTGTCCTTATATTTAACCTGACCAATCATGCTTTTGATTTTAGCATCAGATTCGTTTTTATACATCGGATTGGCTCTTACTTCTGCTTCATTGTCAAAATATCCATCCTCCTGATAGCCGTAAATTGTTCCTATAGGTTCGCCATTTCTCCGGAGGAACATACTTTCCAATCCCCACGCAACATCGGAGAATTGATCTGAATTCAGCCCCCCAATTTCATTTCGGTTAATAGATACGTTGGCATTGAGTTTCCAACTCAAATCATTGCGGTTAATGATTAAGAAATCACCAGAAATTTCTAGCCCTTTGTTTTTTACATCTCCGTAATTGGTGGCAATTGACTGAAATCCAGTGCTCATTGGAATATATGCATACTGCAACAAATCATGCGTTTTTTTCTGATAGGCATCGATCGCAAAACTAATTCTACTGTCCAGAAAGCTCATATCTAAACCCGCATTGTATTGATCAGTTGTCTCCCATTTCAAATTTGGACTTGCTGGCCCACCCCATCTGTCTTCGGCAAGACCAGTAGTTAAAACTCCATCAATCGGATATTGCTGTACAGTCATCCTTGATCTTGTTGCATATGCATTAACCCCTTGGTTACCTGTCTGTCCATAGCTCAACCGTAGCTTCAAATTATCGAAAAGACCTAGATTCTTAATAAATTTTTCCTCTGATAAACGCCAAGCAATGGCTCCTGAAGCAAAATTTGACCAACGGTTATTTGCTAACCTGCTGGAACCGTCTCTACGAAAAGAAGCAGTAATCAAATACTTATCAAGTAAAACATAATTCACTCGTCCGAGGTAAGACATAAGAGCAGTTTCTCCTTTGCTTGAAGAATTTGGATTCTGAGTGAGTGCAGCTCCCATATTATTTTCTTCGTTATAATCATTTGCGAATCCATATCCACTCATGGATTTGCTTCCCCAGAAAACATTTTCCAAAGACCAACCAACCACTGCGTTAATATGATGTATCTCTGCAATTTGCTTATTAAATGTCAGCATCGACTCTGCAGTTATACTCTCATAATATGAATCAGATTGAGAAGCGTAACCATTGGTTGGAGCCACACCTCCGCTAATGTATCTGTTGTAGTACTGGTTACGTTTATCTTGGCTGTAACCATACCCAAGATTCTGTCTAAAACTGAGATAATCAGTAAATGTGATGTTGGCATATGTAGAATTATACAAATGCATTGATTCTAAGATATTTTTTGCAGATCGCACGTACAGATAAGGATTTGATAATCCATTCGAATAATCTTCAGAATACCCTGATGGCTGATCCGGATCAAATATTGTCCGAGTTGGGTTAAACGCGATGGCAGTATTAACAATTCCATATGTCTCAGTATTTGTACGAGCCAAACGATTTTCAGATTTAGATGCAGTAAGATTATTACCGAATTCTAACCAATCTGTTACCTTCCTGTTTATATTAGACCTGATACTGTATCGCTTAAAATATGAATTAAGAATAATCCCTTGTTGGTCTAAGGCTCCCATTGAAAACATATATTGTCCCCGCTGATCGCCACCAGATATACTCAGGTTATAATCCTGACTAAAGGCTGTTTGATAAATTTGATCCTGCCAATTCGTTCCATTATTCATATATCCATCGGCATAATCTTGCGGACTTGGTAAATATGTGCTATCAACAACTGACTCCATACCTGTCTCAGGATTTGTTCCTTTTATATAACTCCATCGCCCAGGAGTTGGATATGGCAACTGATCATCCGAAACAAAATCCTTTCCATCATAAGTATAACCATTAATGGTTCCCTCATTTCTATACTGAGCATATTCTGAAGCGCTAAGTACATCAATCAGCTTAACCGGATTTGAAAGTCCATAGTTAACACTTAACTCTACTTTGGTTTTTCCTTCTGAACCACTTTTAGTTGTAATCAAAATAACTCCGTTAGCACCACGAGAACCATAAATAGCTGTTGAAGAAGCATCTTTCAAAACCTCAATTGATTTTACATCCCGTGGGTTAATTAAGTTAAGCGGATTATTTGTCTGCTTGGTGGCATAATCAGTACCCGGCGCTTCTCCTATATTAAAAGGTACACCATCAATTACAAACAATGGTTCGGAACTTGTTGTAAACGAATTCGCTCCACGAATCTGAATACTAACGCCTGCACCAGGAGCTCCATCAGACTGGTTAACCTGAACCCCTGCGATCTTACCCTGCAATGCCTGGTTTATACTGGTGGGATTTGTTTTCATTAAATCCTCACTTTTTACTGATGCAATAGATCCTGTTAAATCCCGTTTTTTTACGCTTCCATAGCCAACGACTACAACTTCATCGAGTCCCTGAGTTTCTTCCTCTAAAGTTATGTCAATCCGGATTCTTGATCCAACCTTTACCTCCTGGCTAACAAAACCAATAAAAGAAAACCTTAAAACAGATTTTTCTGAAGGAACGGAAATTGAATAATTCCCATCCAAATCGGTTGTTGTTCCTGTTGTTGTACCGCCAAGAACAACGTTTACACCCAAAAGTGCTTCGCCTTGCTTGTCAATTACCTTTCCTTTAACTTGCACCTGTGAGAAAACATCTTGCCAAGACAGCAAGCCCACTAAAAAAGAAAAAACAAACAGCATCACCTTTGAATTGCAACAAAAGAAATGTTTCATATTTAATTATTTTAGATTGTTAGATTGATATTTCTTATTTTTTGAATAAACCACCCCTGCATCCTAAGCAATCTTATTGCCCACATCAACATTTAAATAAAAATGCTATGCTAATTACTTTTATACAAACAAAAGTAAATCAATATTTAATATATACAACACATATATTAAACTTTTTTAATAATTATGAATAAATCGATGCGCCCATTTAAAATCAACACACCCAAACGGTCGAAAATACATTATAAGTTTCTGAAGTGTCAGAACAACACACAGTTATGTAGCTACAAAAAAAGAGCCCTGGCAAACTCCTGAAGCTCTTACAAACTATTTCTTCTAAAAAAATATTATGATATACCAAGCATCCTTTCCCTGGCAAATAGTCCGGCACCGATAGCCCCAGCCTTATCTCCCAACTTTGAAATCTTAATCTCTGTATCTTTATTAACTAGATTTAGCGAATACCGCTTTACAGCACTCCTTATTGGAAGCATTATATAATCACCTACCAATGAAACAGTTCCACCAATCACCAACAATTCAGGATTAAACAGATTAATCAATCCTGAAACAGATTTTCCAAGCTTATCGCCTATCTCCTCAATAATCTCTATGGCAAGGACATCTTCCTCCTGTGCGGCTCGTATAATATCTTCCAACAAAAGAGGTGCCCCGTCTTCAATCTGTTTTTGCAAGATTGTGTTACTCCCGTTTTTTACCCTCTCCAAGAAAATTCGATGTATAGCAAGCCCCGAAACCTCTGTCTCCAAACACCCTTTCTTTCCACATCTGCAAATTATTTCATTGTCAAAAGTATTTATGTGTCCGAACTCGCCCGAAAAACCGGATTTTCCATAAAACATTCTACCATCAAGAACAATTCCAACGCCAATACCCCAACCAACATTTACAAAGATCATACTTTTCTCTCCCTTCGCTACCCCACACATATATTCACCATACGCCATTGCGCGCGAATCATTATCAATAAAGCAACTTACACCAATCCGTTCCTGAATAAGCAAACTAAGCGGTTTCTCTTCGAAATAAAAATAACTGTAACTATAACCAGACTCGGGATTTACACGACCAGAAACATTAACACCAACGCACAACATCTTATCGGTATCTTCTGAGCTCTCTGTTATAAAATTCCGAATAATATCACACAAATTATTTAAGGCTTCTACCGTATTCTCCATCTGATATGGGATACTATTTTTATATTCCACCACTTCTCCCTTGAAATTCAATAGAGCAATATTAATCCTAAACCGCTTTACATCAACCCCTACAAAATATCCTGAATCAGGATTAAGCCCATACAAGTTAGGTCGTCTTCCTCCATCTGTCTCCTGTTTCCCGAAATCCTGAACAAATCCATCATCAATTAACTCTCCTATTAGCTTTGTTGTAGTAGGCACGCTCAAATCCAACTCTTTAGCCAATTCAGCAATAGTGCTTGATCCACTATTTATGTAGAATCTTACTATATTCTTTTTCGTCAATGCAATTTTACTGCCGACCTCAGAGTCAATAAACTTATATCCCATATCTTACCCTAATAAATTGATACAATATATTACAAAACACAAATTTATCATATTTAAGAAGAAAATAAACGACCAATTTTACAAATCACCTGAATTACAACCACAATATATCCAATTAAACATACAATAAACCCAAAATCGAAACCAACAAACCATATTAATTTAATATTTTTATTTTATAAAGGACATAAATTAATTTTTTTATTATAAATTGCATGCCATTAATAAATTAATTTAATAAATAGTGAACACTCTGCAATACAAAACATTATGAATATTTCAGCACTAAATAAATATGCCAGCCAATACAAAACAGAGCTTCTGGAAAATATAATCCCTTTCTGGATGACCTATTCAGCAGACGAAAAGTTTGGTGGATATTTTACCTGCTTAACAAGAACCGGTGATGTATTCGATACGGATAAGTTTATGTGGCTTCAAGGTAGAGAAGTATGGATGTTTGCGGCTTTATACAACCAGGTAGAAAAGAAAGAAGAATGGTTGAATATGGCTCTTCTTGGCGCCGATTTTATGAAAAAATACGGAAGGGACAAACAAGGAAATTGGTATTTTTCTTTAACCCAGGAAGGTAAACCACTAATCCAGGCTTATAACATTTTTTCAGATTGTTTTGCTGCTATGGCCTTTGGAGAACTTTATAATGCAACGGGAGATGAAGAATATAAAAATATTGCCATCGAAACTTATTATAAAATACTTGAAAGACAAGAGAATCCAAAAGGAATTTATGAGAAACAATACCCAGGAACAAGACCATTAAGTAGTTTTGCATTACCAATGATCCTATGTAATTTATCGTTAATCCTTGAAGATATTCTGGATAAAGAACTTATTGAAAGAACCATCAATTCATTGGTCGACAATATTTTATCAAATTTCTACCAGCAAGATACCGGCCTGATCCTGGAAAATATCTCTCCACAAGGAGAATTTGTTGACTCTTTTGAAGGCCGGTTAGTAAACCCGGGACACACAAATGAAGCCATGTGGTTTTTAATGGATGTGGCAGTGAAATATAATAACCCCGCGCTAATCAAACAGACAGAAAAGATTTTGTTACGCAATACAGAATACGGATGGGACAAAGAATATGGCGGAATATTTTATTTCATGGATATAAAAGGGTACCCGCAGCAACAGCTTGAATGGGATCAGAAATTATGGTGGGTACATCTGGAATCTATGATAGCCATGGCCAAATGTTATAAACTAACAGGAAACCCGGAATGCAAAGAATGGTTCGAGAAAATTCAGGATTATACATGGAAGCATTTTAAAGACCCTGAATACGGAGAATGGTTTGGCTACCTAAATCGACAAGGAGAACCACTGCTCACCTTAAAGGGCGGAAAATGGAAAGGTTGTTTCCACGTTCCACGCGCTATGCTGGAATTATGGAAGACTTTTTCTCCTGACTTTCACGCGATAAGTAAAACCAAACTGGCAGAAAAGCATGGAATCACAAAATAACAGACGCAATTTTATAAAAAAAATATCGGCGGCCGGAATTGCTTCACTGGCAGCAACAAAAGCATTTCCGAATAACCAGGAAGACAAAACGGTCTTACAAAATGATAATTGGGGAACATCTCCTTTTACAAACAATGAACTAAAGATTACAGGTACCTTTCTCGACGAAATCTCGCATGATATACCTCATCAAAACTGGGGAAGAAAAGAATGGGACCTGGATTTTAAATACATGAAGGATATCGGAATTGATACAGTGATCATGATCCGTTCCGGCTACCGGAAATTTATCACCTATCCATCAAAATACCTGATAAGCAAAGGTTGCTATAAACCCTCAACCGATCTGCTTGATTTGTTTCTTCAACTCTCAGCAAAGTATAACATAAAGTTTTACTTTGGATTATACGATTCAGGAAAATACTGGGACACCGGCGATCTTTCGTGGGAAGTGGAAACCAATAAATATGTAATTGACGAAGTTTGGCAAAATTACGGCACGAAATACGATAGTTTTCAAGGGTGGTACATTAGCGGAGAAATCAGCCGAAAAACAAAAGGTGCAATTAACTCCTTCCACAATATGGGAAAACAATGCAAAGATGTTTCAAACGGGTTACCTACATTTATTTCGCCCTGGATAGATGGGAAAAAAGCGGTAGCTGCTGCTTCCGGTGATTTAACCAAAAGTAACGCCATTTCTGTTCAGGAACATGAACGGGAATGGGATGAAATATTTGATGGTATCCACGATGTAGTGGATGCCTGTGCGTTTCAGGATGGACATATTGATTACGACGAACTTGACGCTTTCTTTTCAGTAAACAAAAAACTGGCCGATAAGTACAGTATGAAATGCTGGACCAATGCAGAAACATTTGATCGTGATATGCCCATTAAGTTTCTACCTATTAAATTTGATAAACTTAGAATGAAGTTAGAAGCAGCTAAGCGGGCAAATTACGAAAAAGCAATTACTTTTGAATTCCCCCATTTTATGAGCCCTCAATCAGCCTATCTCCAGGCAGGGCATTTATACAACCGTTACCGGGAATATTTTAATGTGTAAAAAAGAATTTAGACTTTAATTATGAAAGAGAACATTCGTTACGTATCATTTCTGGCTTTTGTTGCAGCTCTTGGGGGCTTTCTTTTTGGATACGACACAGCAGTAATATCGGGAACAATAAAAGGAGTCTCCATCCA
>Ga0116152_10001467_pt1 | contig 19364 bp, 19 predicted proteins | sample AD_UKC119_MetaG_FD_89894 | JGI IMG/M metagenome (GOLD analysis project Ga0116152, IMG submission 89894) | Active sludge microbial communities of municipal wastewater-treating anaerobic digesters from Hong Kong - AD_UKC119_MetaG | ecosystem: Engineered > Bioreactor > Anaerobic > Digestate...
CTATGATTGACGGGCTACGTTCCGCAGGCTTTGAATTGGTTACGGTCACAGAGCTTCTTGAAGCGCAAGCAGGTGGATTTGAACCCGGTGTTCTTTATTGCAATGCAACGCTATAATGCAAGAGGAAAGGCACAGATAAAGAACCGCTACATTTGAGCGTTTTTGGAATAATTAATCTGGATATTATCGGCATAGTATAGTGTGAAAGTACCGGATATGCCGATTTTTCTAACTCCGACAATGGTGAAGCGGCGTACCTATAAAGATTATCAAAGAAATAATTGAAACGGAGGTTATGCAAATGAACGAAAAGCTGAATATGACAAGCGAATGGGATAAGACCTTCCAGCAGAGCGACAAGGTGACGCACAAGAAAATTACCTTCCACAATCGTTATGGCATCACCCTTGTAGCGGATATGTATACGCCGAAAAATGCAAACGGAAAGATGCCTGCTCTTGCGGTCAGTGGGCCGTTTGGTGCAGTGAAGGAGCAGGCTTCCGGGCTGTATGCGCAGACAATGGCGGAGCGTGGTTTCCTAACCATTGCTTTTGACCCGTCCTTCACCGGCGAAAGTGGCGGTGAGCCGCGCTATATGGCGTCTCCCGACATCAACACGGAAGATTTCTGCGCAGCAGTAGATTTTCTTTCTGTGCAGGAAACTGTTGACCCGGAACGAATCGGTATTATCGGTATCTGCGGTTGGGGTGGCATGGCGCTCAACGCCGCTGCCATCGACACCCGCATCAAGGCGACGGTCGCCTCCACCATGTATGACATGACACGTGTCAACGCCAAGGGATATTTTGATTCTGAGGACAGCGAAGAAGCCCGTTATAAAAAGCGCAAAGCATTTAGCGACCAGCGCACCATTGACTACAAAAATGGAAGCTATGCACTGGCCGGCGGCCTTCCGGATGCCGTCTCTGAGGAAGCACCATTTTTCCTGAAAGACTATTTTGCCTACTATAAAACAGAACGAGGCTATCATGCTCGCTCGCTCAATTCCAACGGCGGCTGGAGTGTTACAGGCTGCATTTCATTTTTGAATCAACCGATTTTGCAATACAGCAGCGAAATCCGCAATGCGGTGCTCATCATCCATGGTGAGAAAGCACACTCCTGTTATTTTGGACGAGATGCCTTTGAAAAGCTGACTGGCGACAATAAGGAACTTCTCATCATCCCCGATGCGGTACACACTGACCTATATGATCAGGTAGATATAATTCCATTTGGGAAAATTGAGCGCTTTTTTACAGACTATTTGAAATGAGCATCAACTGAAAAAACGCATATATATGACCACATCAAAGGTTTATCCTTCGGTGTGGTCTTTTTTAGCGACAGCTCCGCTTGAAAAGTGTCAGTCATAATCTCTTTGACGAACGCCTTTTGCGGTGTTTTTATGAACGGCATTCATTATGTTTCTCCGGATATTGCAACATATTCTTCATATAATGCTTCGAGTCGTGTGCCATTATCTGCGTATATTTCATAGGTCTCCGGTGTTGTGTCGGCGCCAAAAGACGCCTCCATTTCCTTTTGTGCGATTTCGAGCTCAGCAATCTCTTTTTCCAATGTGCGAATTCTTTCCTTACGCTTAGCGACTTCTTTTCGTTCGACTGCGCGATTTCCGTTCGCGACACGAGCATTTTGTTCTTTTTTTGATTCTTTTGCAGATGCGTGAGGATTTACTTTTTTCTCTTTTGTTGCTTTGGAATTTGCCACATCGGCGCGATAATCGTTGTAGTTGCGGAATGAGGCAACATGTCCCTCAACAAATCCGACAATGCCGGTTTGACATTTCTCGATGAAGTAACGGTCATGGCTGACGGCCAAGATGGCGCCGTTATATTCTGCCAAAGCATCTTCCAAGACTTCGCGTGATTCGATATCCAAGTGATTGGTAGGTTCGTCGAGGAAGAGAATGTCAGGTTTTTCCTGCAAAAGACAGCAGAGGTAGAGACGGGAACGTTCACCGCCGGATAAAACACTGATTTCTTTATACACATCGATATCTCGGAACCCGAATCGGGCGAGCATGTTACGTGCTTCTGTTTCTGTGAAATCGCTGCGTGATACGAGTTCATCAAGAATAGTACGAGTTTCATCATCAAATGGTACAAATTGTCCCATGAGGCCACATTGTGCTGATCCGGAAATCAGAACATCTCCGGAAAAATCGTCAATTTTTCCGAGAAGCAGATTAAGCATGGTGGTTTTACCGCATCCATTTGGGCCGACAAGAAATAACTTGTCGGATGCACGAATATCGAATGTAACATCACGAAATAATTCTTTTCCATCCGGGAAAACCTTGCCGATATGCGAAGCTGCGAGGAGACGCTTGTTTGGGTCACCTGTTTTCGGTTCAGGGATGACCTTGAAGCTCATATGCATCGGGCCACCGGCAATCTTCGACTTCTCTTGGTCGAGTTTGTCGGAAAGCTTCGCAACGACCTTTTCTCGCGCATGATATCCTGAAATGTTGCGGTGAGATAGCATGGTTTGCGTGACACCCTGCTGACGAACAAGTTCTTTTTCCAGATTAGCGACGAGTTGGCGCTGATCCTTCAGAAATTGCTCTTTTTGCGCACGATACTCCGTATAATTACCGCGATATGTTGTAATCTTTGCCCCATCCAGCTCGAAAATCTTCGTAACCGTTTTGTCAATAAAATATCGGTCATGCGATATGAGGAACACGGCACCGCCATATGACCGAATGAAGCCCTCGAGCCATTCCATCGCATCGGTGTCCAAGTGGTTTGTCGGCTCATCAAGTAAAAGCACATCGGGGCGAGATACAATCAAACGACTTAAGCAAATACGCATTTTTTCACCACCGGAAAAGCCCGATATCGGGCGCGTCCAGTCGATATTTTCGAGACCTAAACCCGATAGGGCAGCCTTCATGTCGGATTCGTATGTATATCCACCGAGTGCTTCATAGCGGAGCATGAGCTTCTCGTAGTTGCGAAGATTATTCGCCGCATCGGGAGACGCGGTGTCGACCAAGAGGGCAGATGCATTCGCGATTTCTATCTCGAGACGTGCGAGTTCTTCGCTTTTCAACGGATTCGTACTGATATCTAGGTCGTCCATGTTTTGAGAAAGGTAGCCACATGTGACCGTCCCATGATGAATGACCGACCCTTCGTCAGGAGCCAGCTTACCTTCAATCATGCGAAAAAGAGTCGTTTTTCCGGCACCATTGTTACCGATTAATGCAACCTTATCACCTTTATTGATTGTAAAAGATACTTCGTCAAGAAGCGTGCGGTTGTGAAAAGCTTTCGATAGCTTGTTGACCGAAATCAAGGGCATTGAAGTTATGTTTCCTTTCCGTCAAAGAAGTATCTTGATTATATACGAAAAACGAACACATCAGTCAAAAGGATTTCTTGTGATTTCCGTTCCGCAATAGATGCACTTTTGTTTTGTCCTGCCAGTCTTTTGAAGCGGGGCATTGCACTTCGGGCAAGCTTCGGCAGTAGCGGATTTTGAGATGTTTGTCTCTTCGGCTGCTTTTTCGATTGCATGAAGCTTGGAGATTAAGATTTTTTCGTCAACGCCTTGCTCGATAAGGGTTTCCCATAGGGCCTGGCAAATATGATCGAGACTCTTTAGCTTTTTTTCTACATCAAAGGTAGAGTCGATAGCATTAGGACCGTCAGAACTTGTATTCATGATACGATTTGGAAAGTTTTGTCTTTTATACTCCATAGTTATTATCTCCTACTCTCATCGTGTTATTCTTTATTCGTTAGGTTGGAGTGGAACGTCTGTTTATATGGTCTCTTCTGGTAAAGTTGTTTCATCGACTATATCATCATTCCCCAGAGCAATGACCTCTTCATTGAATACTTTCATGCCACAATAAATACATCTCTGTATAGGCTGATTCGATTTTTGCAAGGGCTTACCACAGGAGGGACAATCAACTCTAGTAGCTGATTTCTTTTTTGGGTCGATGTTTCTGAGATCCTCCGCGTGTTTTTTTTCAACTGCTATATTCATTTTATCCATTAAGGACTCCAATGAGCATCCTCGGTCTTCGAGTAATTCCCACATGCATTCAAAGAGAAAATTCAGATCCTCCGTTCGCTGCTTTAAGTCCATAATGTCATGAATGGCATAATCCATTCTCACGTTTTCAAATTGTATCTGACCTGCTGTATTTACTGTCTTTGCGCCATCCTCTGCGGCATAAGTAAAGTTACTAAATTCATCCATAGTACACCCCTTCCTACCGATTAATTAAATGGTTCATTTACAGTTGTAGCGCCGCAATATATGCATTTTGAAAGAAGGGCGTCGGTGCCCATCATAGGACGACCACATTTGGAGCAGGATAGAGGTTTATCCTTCGGATCCAATGCTTCAAGTTGATTTGATTCGTTAACAAGGTGCATCTTCTCGATGAGCTGCTCTCGTGTGCAACCCTGTTCCTCGAGTAAATCCCACATTGCTTCTGCAAGGATTTCCAAACGAAAAACTGTAGATTGTAATTCGCGAATTTCTGAACTGTGTTGCCGAATGGATGATTTGTCTTTTTCTTTTTCGATATACGCGCTGGTAAGGCGGCTTAAGATTCGTCGGTATGAATGCATAAAAAATTCCCCCTTTTTTATGTTGCATTATCAATATTTAATGATTATACCATACTAATGGCAGAAAACATCAACAAAAGGGTAGATTCCTGTTCTTGTGAATTGCAAAAAAAGACAGTAACATGATGAAAAGGGACACAAAGGAGGCTGATTCAAATGGGTCTTACCATGACACAAAAGATACTCCGTGCAAAGACGGATGCCCCGACAATAGAGGCAGGCGATTTGATTGAATGTCGCCTGGATTTACTGGTCGGTAATGATATCACTACCCCTCCTGCAATCGATGTCTTTGAGCAAACACAATGTGAAAGTGTTTTCGCATCGGATGCCGTCGTGCTGGTCCCCGATCATTTTGCACCGAATAAGGATATCAAGTCTGCTACGCAATGCCAAAAGATGCGCGATTTTGCCATTCAAAAGGGTATTCGCTATTATTACGAGCTTGGCGAAAAGGATATGGGCATCGAACATGTGATTGTCCCAGAAAACGGCCTTGTTGCTCCGGGAGATATTGTAATCGGCGCTGATTCGCATACCTGCACATATGGCGCCTTGGGTGCGTTTTCTACGGGCGTCGGCTCGACGGATCTGGCATGCGCCATGGCTACTGGAAAAACTTGGTTTCGTGTACCTGAGGCGATTAAGATTTCTCTTATCGGCGTACTTCCGCCGCATGTTTCAGGAAAAGACGTAATTCTTTCGATTATAGGAAAAATCGGAGTGGACGGTGCTCTCTATCAGTCACTTGAGTTTTCGGGTGAAGGCGTTGGCAGTTTATCAATGGCTGACCGCTTTACCATTTGTAATATGGCGATTGAAGCCGGAGCGAAGAACGGTATTTTCCCTGTCGACGATATTGCTTTGGCATATATGCGGGAATTCTGTCCGGATCGTCTAGCGGCGAAATCGTATGAAGTCTTCACTCCGGACGAGGACGCCGTGTATGCAAGTGAGTATACGATTGATTTATCGCAAATCTCCTTTACGGTGGCATTCCCGCATTTGCCTTCAAACACAAAGACTATCGGAGAATTTGACCCCGTGAAGATTCAACAGGTCGTTATCGGTTCGTGTACCAACGGAAGAATCGAAGATTTAGAAGTCGCTGCGGAGGTTTTCCGCGGTCGTCAAGTGAAAAAGGGCGTCCGAGCGATTATCATCCCCGGCTCACAACGCATCTATAAAAAGGCATTACAAAAAGGCCTTATCGATATCTTTATCGATGCAAACTGTGTCGTGTCGGCACCTACGTGCGGCCCTTGTCTCGGTGGACACATGGGCATATTAGCTGATGGCGAAGCGTGTCTCTCGACAACGAATCGCAATTTTGTAGGTCGAATGGGACACAAGGGCTCGAAGGTATATCTTGGCAGCCCATATGTGGCCGCTTGTTCGGCTGTTTTAGGTGAAATTGGCATCCTGAAAGAAGGAGGCGAGAACGCATGAAAAATGAGGGGATAGTTCATAAATACGGAGCTGACGTCGACACAGATGTGATTATTCCGGCACGTTATCTTGTGACATCGGATGAAAAAGAGCTTGCCATGCATTGCATGGAGGACATAGATGCGTCTTTTGTTGGTCGAGTGCAGACGGGCGATATTATTGTGGCAGGGAAGAACTTCGGCTGCGGTTCATCACGTGAGCATGCACCAATTGCTATTAAGGGCTCCGGTATTGCTTGCGTCATCGCGCCGTCATTTGCTCGCATATTCTACCGTAACAGTATCAATATTGGTCTTCCGATTTTAGAATGCAAGGAGGCGGCCGAGGCAATTCAAGACGGAGATAGGGTATCGATTGATTTCAATACCGGAACAATTGTCGATATGACGCTGAATCGGTCTTTTTCCGCAAAACCATTTCCGCCTTTTATTCAAGAGATTATGAAATCAAAGGGCTTGGTCGGATATACGAAGTCAAAAGGAGCAAATAATGGGTAATTATCGCATTGCAGTTATTCCGGGAGACGGAATCGGACCAGAAGTAACCGATGCGGCTATTGAAGTTATGGATGCCGTTGGTGCGAAATTCGGTCATACATTCGAATACACTAAACTCCTTGCAGGTGGCGCGGCCATTGATGCATATGGCATTCCGCTCCCTGAAGAAACCTTGGTAGCCGCTAAAGAAAGTGACGCGGTACTATTAGGCGCTGTAGGTGGTGACAAATGGGATGAGCTTCCTGGTGCTTTGCGACCGGAAAAAGCCCTCCTCGGCTTGCGAAAGGGATTGAATCTCTATGCGAATTTACGACCGGCAGTGCTTTTCCCAGAGCTAGCATCGGCAAGTCCACTTCGTTCGGAGCTCGTAAAGAACGGTCTTAACATCATGATTGTGCGTGAATTGACCGGAGGTATTTATTTCGGGAAACGCGGTCGCAATGAATCTGAAGAACGATTAGAAGACGGTACGCCTAAGGGACAAATCGCTTATGATATCGAAGAATACAGCGAAGCTGAAATTGAACGAATTTTGCGTGTCGGCTTCGATCTTGCCAATCAACGAAAAAAGCATGCATTTATTGTTGACAAGGCCAATATTCTAGAATCCTCTCGATTATGGAGAGAGGTAACGAAGCGTGTTGCCTCGGATTATCCGAATGTAACTTATGAATTCTTGTATGTGGATAACGCATCGATGCAGCTGGTGAAGCGACCAGCAGAAATGGATGTCATCATCACATCGAACATGTTCGGTGATATTTTATCAGATGAAGCGGGAATGATTACGGGATCAATCGGTATGCTTCCGTCTGCTTCATTGGGCGTTAAAGGGGCTCCCGGTATGTATGAACCGGTTCACGGTTCGGCACCGGATATCGCAGGTAAAAAAAAGGCCAATCCGCTCGCAACGATATTGTCGGCGGCAATGCTCATGGATCTCTCACTTGGCCTAAAGAAGGAATCCGATGCAATTCATCAAGCTGTCGGTATGGCACTTGCTACGGGAAAACGGACGCGTGATATTGCTTCTTCCGATCAGGAGACGATTCTCTCAACGAGTGAAATGACAGCGCTGGTTCTTGAGAAACTTTCCACAATAGAGTAATATGGTTGAACAATGGTAAAAGTTTCAGTAACTATCGATTCGGAGGAAATACCAATGAGTAGCATTCGCAGCCATAAAATGACAAAGGAAATGAATCGTGCCGGACATCGCTCGCTTCTTTATGCACTTGGTTTGTCAAAAGACGAACTCAATCGTCCGCTTATTGGTGTTGTAAATTCATTTTCAGAACTTATTCCCGGTCATGTTCACTTGAAAGAAATCACACAATGCGTGAAAGACGGCATTCGTCTTGCAGGTGCGGTACCTTTTGAGTTTCCGGCTATCGCAGTTTGCGATGGTTTAGCCATGAACCACGAGGGCATGAAGTATTCATTAGTGAGCCGCGATGTTATCGCTGATTCCTGTGAGTTGATGCTGATGGCACATCCTTTAGATGCTGTAGTATTTGTTTCCAGTTGTGATAAAGTTACGCCCGGTATGTTGATGGCCGCGGCAAGAATCGATATACCATCCATATTTGTTACAGGCGGACCGATGCTTCCGGGAAAGTATAACGGGAATCGTGTCGGACTTTCCGAGCTTTTCGAAGCATGCGGTAGTTGTGCCGCCGGAAAAATGACAGAGAATGAACTCGCAAAGATGGAAGAGTCTGCGTGTCCGACATGCGGTAGCTGCGCTGGCATGTATACGGCAAATACGATGTCGTGCTTATTGGAAGCCATGGGCATGGCACTTCCCGGAAATGGAACGATTCCTGCTGTATATGCAGAACGTAGGCGTCTTGCGAAAGAGACCGGAATACGTATCGTTTCTTTACTAAAAGACAATGTCACCGCGCGTCAGATTTTGACACGCGACAATATTGAGAATGCTTTGCGTGCGGATATGGCACTCGGCGGTTCGACCAATACGGTTTTGCATTTGCTGGCGATATCGCGTGAAGCGGATTGCCCACTTTCAATGGAGGACGTGAAGCGTATCTCCGATGAGACACCACAAATCACGAAGCTCAATCCGGCAAGTAGCATGTTCATTACAGATTTACATGAAGCAGGCGGTATGTCCGCGGTGTTAAAAGAGTTGGCAATCAACAAAAAAATAAATGAAGATGTAAACACGGTGGACGGTACGATGAAGTCACGTCTTGCCGAAACGATTCCAGGTTCACAATGTAGCGATATGATCCGTGCGTGCAACAGCCCGATATCGAAAGACGGCGGAATCGCTGTGCTTTACGGCAATCTCGCAAATGGCAGCGCCATTGTGAAGAAGGGCGCCGTGCTTCCTGAAATGATGTATCATCAGGGTCCGGCACGTGTATTTAATTCTGAAGAAGAAGCGACTGAGGCTATTTTCGGCGGTCAAATTCAAGCTGGTGATGTGATTGTCATCCGATTTGAAGGCCCGCGTGGTGGCCCGGGCATGCGCGAAATGTTGACTCCGACATCGGCTGTAGCTGGCATGGGACTCGATTCCACGGTGGCACTTATCACGGACGGACGCTTTTCGGGCGCAACAAGAGGCGCCAGTATAGGGCATGTGTGTCCGGAGGCTGCGGCAGGCGGATTGCTTGCCAAGGTTATGGAGGGTGACCTGATTACCATAGATATAGTGAATCGCACGATAACGCTTGAGGTAGATGAAACGACACTGGCAGAACGAGTTAGTATGCCGGCGCCTGAACGCCGGCTTTCTGGAGTTCTTCGTCGATACAGCGAATCTGCGGCATCTGCAAATCAGGGAGCAAGCTGGAATATTCGCTGAATACTTTCTCCGAGGTGGAGAAGAAAGAAAAGGTGAATTTATGAACGGCGCAATGACAGTGGTGACATTCCTCGAAGAGAAAGGCGTGCCTTTTGCATTCGGTTATCCGGGAGGTCCGATACTCGATATATATGATGCAATCTACAAAAGAAAATTCAATCACATATTAACCCGACACGAACAAGGCGCGGTGCACGCCGCCGAAGGATATGCAAAATTGACAGGCAAGCCTGGTGTGGTTATTGCGACATCCGGTCCCGGTGCGACGAATCTCGTCACAGGACTGGCAGATGCTTTTCTTGATTCTGTCCCGATTTTCGCAATTACCGGCGCGGTCGCGCGTGATTCCATCGGAAAAGATGCATTTCAGGAAGCCGATATCACGGGTATCACGCAGCCGATTACGAAGTACAGCTATTTGGTGATGTCGCCAGAAGACCTTTATCCGACACTGGAAGAGGCGTGGAAATTGACGACGGAAGGTAGAAACGGCCCAGTGCTCGTGAATATTCCAAAAGATATTCTTTCCATGGAAATCGCGTGCAAGCTACCAACCGGCCATGGCAAAATAATGCATCGCCCGCAACGAAAAAAGGCCGATAACCAAGTGGAAAATGTCTATCATGCTATATGGCAAGCCAAGCGGCCACTCATGATAATCGGTGGTGGCCTCGTGTTGTCTGAAAATGCCCCATCACTCATGCGTGAATTCACGGAAAAAACAGGTATTCCAGTGGCCTTTACGATGATGGGAAAAGGCGGTATCGACGAGAAACACGAGAATAGCTTGGGACTTATCGGTATGCACGGAACACCGCAAGCCGACAAAGCACTGGATGAGGCGGATTTATTATTGGCCGTGGGATGTCGATTCTCGGATCGTATGATTGGTAATCCTGATCGCTATATGGATGACCGTGAACAAGTTGTCATTCATGTTGATATTGACCCAGCCGAAATCAGCAAGAATATTCATGCTAATATCGAAATCGAAGACGACGCGGCAAACTTCTTTACGTGTATGTTATCAGGATTTCCGAAAAAGTCTTTGCCCAAAGCATGGCAAATATGGAGAGAGAAGCTTTTTGCGATTCGTGAGGAGTATGCATTAGATAATGCGAAGCACTATCCGCTCGATGATTCGCTTTTCCCGCAAGCTGTGGTACGTGAGATTTCAAAGCTTTACAAGAATGACAACCCGATTCTCGTGACTGATGTGGGGCAGAATCAGCTTTATGCGACGCAGCATTTTCGCGTGTCGAGTCCGCGCTCTTTTTTGACATCCGGAGGTCTTGGAACAATGGGTGTTGGTTTGCCTTTCGGAATTGGTGCGGCTCTTGCAGAGAAAAGCCGTCCGGTCGTTGTATTTGTCGGAGACGGTGGTTTTCAAATGACCATCCAAGAGCTCGGCACATTATGCGAACAACATTTGCCTCTCAAAATCATCATCTTGGATAACCAAAGCCTCGGTATGATTCATCAATTGCAAAAAGTCTTTTGCAAACAAAGATACAGTGCATCGGCAATGTTGGCGAATCCGGACTTTTGCACGATTGCGAAGGCGTATGGCATCGATGGCATGAAAGTTACAAACAAAGAAGAATTGCTCAAAGGCGCGAAGGCACTTCATGATGCGAAGGGTCCGTTTGTTTTGCATGTGCTAACGAATGCAGATATGATGGTCTATCCAATGATTCCCGCGGGGAAGAATCCGGAAGACATCCTTTTGTTTGACGATGAGAGATGATGTATAATATCAATAATTGATTATTCTTGATGTTAGTAGAGGATTCCTTATGTCGAAAAAACAACTCTTGGCCGTTATCGATTTGGGTTCTTTATCCTTGCGTTTGAAGATTTTCGAGCTTTCTCCCGAGATGGCTCCGAAAGAAATTGAGTCTGCCAGAAGGTATCTTTCCTTGGGCGCGAGAACGTATCGTCATGGAATTCTTTCTTCAGAACAGGTTGCCAATCTGTGCGAAGTGCTATCGGGTTTTGTATTAAAACTGAAAGAGTACCGGATTCCAAAGTCCCGAACCATTTGTGTGGTGACTAGTGCTTTTCGCGAGGCCAATAACCGCGCGGTTGTCCTGGAACAGATTCGTCTCAAAACGGGCTTGGTTGTTGAGGTGCTCGACAATGCAAAGGAACGTTATTTTCATAATCTCGCTGTAAAAGAATGCCAGCCACATTTCGCCTCCATTATCGAACAGGGCACAATGATGCTCGATATCGGTGCCGGAAGCATGCAGGCGACTGTGTACGATCATTCGGACTTCGTTTTCAGTCAAAATACTGTCCTAGGTTCTTTACGTATTAGTGAGCTTTTGTCGGACGTCGCACGTCAAACAACGCATTATGCGGAGACATTGGAAGAATACATTTCGCAGGATCTTGAAGATTACCATGCAATTGAGCCGCGTAATATCAGTTACAAGAATCTGATCGCGTTCGGCGAAGATATTGGATTTATCAAGGACTTGGCCGGTATGTCCCCGCGCGAATATTGCTTCCTTTCCAAGGAGCAATTCTTATCGGTTTATGATGCACTAATTAAGATCAGTCCTGCTGATTTGATTATGGATAAAGAGATTCCAAAAGATACGGCACCGCTTCTTTTGCCAACGGCGATGATGATAAAAAAGATGCTCGAATACACGGACGCGAAGGGCGTCCATTTGCCGGCGGCATCGTTAACAGATGGCGTTATGTATGATTTTGCCGAAAAAGAAATGCATTACAATCTTGTTGTATCACCAAAAAAAGATTTGCTTTCGGGTGCACGCCATCTCGCGAGACGATATCATTCCGATCACAAGCATACGGAGCATGTTGAAAACTCAGCGTTGGTGATATTTGATTGCACGAGGCGTATCCATGGCATGGGTGAACGTGAAAAGACCATGCTACAATTGGCGGCCATTTTACACGAAGTCGGCAAATACGTGCACATCAGTAACCCGTTTGAGTCTACATTCAATATCATCTGCAAGACAGAACTCGTCGGCATGGCGACAGCTGATCGTGAAATTGTTGCCTATGTGGCATTTTTCTACGCGAATCCGGACATGATTCACGAGACGGCTTTCCAGGCGCTTGATGATGAAAAGAAAACGTTGGTTTTGAAGCTTACAGCGATACTTCGCATTTGCGACGCGTTGGATGCGTCACACAAGCAAAAAATGCGTAATTTGTCACTTACAGTGACCTCAGATTCTGTGACCATTTCGGGTGAGAGTCGCTTAGATATGACATATGAAAAATGGGTGTTTAACAAACAAAATGAGCTCTTCTTTGATGTCTATGCCATCAAACCGATTTTGCATTTACGGAGGCAAATCAAATGACGAAAGAAAAAGGGAAGAAAAAGTCCGTCAAGGACGCATCCGAGGATAGCAAGGAGTATTCAGTCACGGATTCGACAAGCGATAATGGTTTGCGCTATTTTAATCGCGAATTGAGCTGGCTTGAGTTCAACAATCGTATTTTGCATGAGGCAAGAGATACGAAGAACCCGTTGCTTGAGCGTATTAAGTTTTTGTCCATTACCTGTTCAAACATGGACGAATTTTTTATCGTACGTGTCGCCTCATTACGTGATATGTTGAGCATCAAGTACAACGAACGTGATATTTCCGGACGCACGGTAAAAGACCAATTAACACAGATCAATGCCAAGTCCAGAGAGAGCATGTCACTCCTTTACTCGACATATTCGCGTTCCATCGTCCCATCCCTTCGCGCACATGGTATTCATTTGATGAACTACGATGAGCTTGATTACCGCGGCAAAGAGCTGGCGGACGAGTATTTTCATGCTACGCTTTATCCGATTCTTACACCGATGGCGGTAGATGCATCACGTCCGTTCCCGCTTATCAACAATCGACAATTAAACCTTTGTGCGTTAATTCGTTCGCACAATGAGCTTTCTAAGACGCATGCAAGGGATGAGAAGGACGGACTGAACGAACATGACCGATTCACGACAATACAGATTCCTGCTGTCGTACCTCGTCTTTTTGAACTGCATCTTTCAACGGGCATTAGCTTTATTCCGATTGAGCAAATTATCCGTGCAAACCTGAAATATCTCTTTTCCGGAGCCGAAGTCATCGCGTCGGGTTTTTATCGTGTTATGCGAAATGCTGACCTTGATATTGATGAAGATGAGGCGGAGGATTTGCTGAAGGAGATCGAAGAACAGGTAAGACGTCGTCGCTTCGGTGAGATTATTCGTATGGAAATCAACGATAATACGGACAAGAGACTGCTTTCCGTGTTGAAAGAATCGCTACACATCGCTGAGTCTGATATTTTTGAAGTGAGCGGTCCTATCGATTTGACATTCCTCATGAAGGTCTATTCGAGAACGTGTAATGAATATCCGTCGCTTTGCTATCCGCAATATGTAAGCGCCTTCCCGCAAATGTTTACACCGGGGGAGAATATTTTTGATGCGATTCGGCAAAAAGACCGTCTCGTTCACCATCCTTACGAAGCCTTTGATCCGGTAATCGAATTTGTACGTCAGGCCGCTGAGGATCCGAATGTGCTTGCCATTAAGCAAACACTCTATCGTGTCAGTAGTAGCTCGCCGATTATTCATTATCTTGCCGAGGCGGCACAAAACGGCAAGCAGGTAATGGTGTTGGTTGAACTGAAGGCTCGTTTTGATGAGGAAAACAATATCAACTGGGCAAAAATGCTGGAAAAGGCCGGATGCCATGTCATCTACGGCTTGGTCGGGCTGAAGACGCACAGTAAAATCACGCTCGTCGTGCGTAATGAAGAAGAGGGTATTCGCCGCTATTTACATCTTGCGACGGGCAACTATAACGACATTACAGCAAAAATATATACCGATATTGGCTTGTTCACTGCGTCGGAGACATTCGGTGTGGATGCATCCGAGTTTTTCAATATGTTGTCGGGCTATTCGGAACCGCCGGAGTGGAAACGCTTGATTCCGGCTCCACTTTGGATGAAGAATTTCTTCCTCAAAAAAATCGGGCACGAGGCACAAAACGCGCGCGATGGTAAACCGGCAAAGATTATTGCAAAAATGAATTCGCTGGTTGATGCGAAGATAATTGACGCGCTTTACGACGCATCATGTGCAGGGGTTCAAATTCAACTCATCATCCGTGGAATTTGCTGTTTGCGACCTGGTGTAAAGGGATTATCCGAAAACATCGAAGTGCGTTCTATCACTGGTCGTTTCCTCGAACACTCGCGCATATATTACTTTTTCAACGAAGGGCTTGAAGATATCTATCTCTCATCTGCCGATTGGATGCCACGTAATCTCGACCGACGTGTCGAGCTGCTTTTCCCGGTCGAAGATGAAGATTGCAAAGCCCGTTGCATGGAAGTATTACATGTTGAGCTTGCTGATAATGTCCGAAGCTCTTTTCTCGATGCAAACGGCAATTATCACAAGATGGATTTGCGCGGAAAACACAAAGTCGACAGCCAGGAAGAATTGCAAATGCATGAGATTTGATTTGTCATTCGACGATATTTACATTTCTCACCTACAAATGCCGGAAAAGGACAAAAACGTCCGTCTTTTCCGCACGAAATTCTGTTGACATTTCATAGGTGTACTAGCCATAATAAACATACATTTTCTACCATGCCAGTAGCAATTTAATGAAATAGGAGAAAGCGATTATGACTGCTTCCAGCGATATCACAACATTTTATTCGGCTTCGAAAGACCTTTCCTGCAAGGAGTATACAATACACAAGAAAACCGGAGAGAGCTTCTCTGTCATTGAATATGGTGCGTTGATTCACACCTTGTGTGTACCGGATAAAGAAGGGAAGCTGGGAGATATTATGTTGGGCTTTGATACGCTTGACGGATATATGAATAGCGGCTCCGGCCACGGTTCGATTATCGGACGTACGGCGAATCGCACGAAGGGCGCGTCCATGGTTATTGACGGCACTACCTACAATATGCCGGTCAACGACTGCGGCAATAATTTGCATGGCGGTGAAGGTTGCTTCCAAAACACGTTCTGGAAGGGCGAAATCATCGACGAAGCAAGGGCTCAGTCGTATGTGGACGGTATCGTGACTGCTTCAGGACTTCAAATGGAAGGAGACGCAGTACTTCTTACATCTCTTTCCCCTGATGGCACATGCGGCCTTCCGGGCAATCTTACTACGGAAATCATGTACGGTTGGAGTGAAGATGCGACACTCATCATTCTCTATCGCGGCGTGTCGGACAAGAAGACTGCATTTGCTCCGACAAACCATTCGTATATCAATTTGTACGGTGAGAACCAGGGCTCTATATCGGGACAGCTTCTTTGGATTGACGCTGATGAATATACACAAAAAGACATGTGTAATGTTCCGACGGGCACAATTTTGCCGCTTCAGGGCACACCACTCGATTTTCGTGAAGAACATGCTGTCGATGAAGTCCTTTGCGAGACCAGCAGTTTTGCAGAGCTAAATTGCTCGAAGGGTGCTGACCAGAACTATTGCCTAAAGACGACTCCGAATACCTATACGCGTTTTGCCTCTGTTTATGCACCGAAAACGGGACGTTTCATGGAAGCGTTTACGAACTTCCCGGGCGTACAACTCTATTGCGGAAATCACTTGAACGAAGACGGAAAAAACGGCACTCATTATGTGGGATATAATGCCATCTGTTTGGAAGCACAGGTTTTCCCTGATGCCATTCATCATGATAATTTCGCTTCGGCCATCATAGATAAGGATGAAGTGAAGGGATATCTTTGCGGATATCGCTTCTCAACGAAGTAATTGTGACAAATAAACAAGCCAAGAACACCCCATTTATTCAAGGATTCAAAGATGGAATACCGATTTGCTTAGGCTATTTTTCAGTAGCCTTCGCATTTGGTATTTTTTCTGTTGGGCAAGGCCTTTATGTTTGGCAGACTATACTCGTTTCCATGGCAAATATTACGAGCGCAGGGCAGCTCGCGGGTGTCCCGATTATGACAATGGGGTTACCACTCGTGAATATGGCATTGTCGCAATTTGTCATTAACTTACGATATGCACTCATGTCGATATCACTCTCACAAAAAGTCGATTCGTCGGTGCGTACAATTGATCGGCTGATTATCTCTTTTGTGAACACGGATGAGGTCTTCGCTGTTGCGTTCAGTCAAAAGCAAAAGCTAAGTCGTTACTATCTTTATGGGCTCATTCTTATGCCATATATCGGATGGTCGGGCGGAACGACCTTGGGCGCATTGGCTGGCAATATTTTGCCCGTACGCGTGATTAGTGCCTTGAGTATTGCTCTTTACGCCATGTTTATTGCTATCGTGCTTCCTCCGGCAAAGAAAAATAGGGCCGTACTCTTTGTCGTCATTATTGCAGCAGGATTATCGATCATGTTCCGTTATTTACCATTGCTGAATCAAGTATCGGGAAGCATCGCATGCCTCATTTGTGCTGTTGCGGCCAGTGCGATTATGGCCATCCTTTCACCGATTCGTATTGCTGAAGCAGACACAAATTCGGATAGAACAAATCATACGTCTTCTACATCGACGAAGGGGGTAAACTAATGCAAGACATTACTTCTTTCTTCATATATCTGGCCATCATGGGTGGTGTTACCTACATGATTCGCATGATTCCATTTGTGTTGTGTAAGGAGAAAATCAAGAGCCGCTTTTTGAATTCATTTCTGTATTACATCCCGTATGCGGTGTTAACGGCAATGACAATTCCGGCAATCTTCTATTCGACAGCATCCGTATATTCGGCACTCGCAGGCATGGTGGTCGCATGTATACTTTCCTATTTTGAGAAGCATTTGCTGCCAGTTGCCGCAGGAGCTTGTCTTACCGTTTTTGTCGTCGAGCTTTTTCTCTTGTGAAAAATTGAAGGGTAGACTATCATAAAAGAGTGTAAAAAAGGAGGCAACTATGGCCAAATTAACATTACTTTGTGGGAAGATTTGTTCAGGAAAAACCACTTATGCCCAACAGCTCAAAAGAGAAAAAAATGCTGTGGTTCTTTCCGTAGATACATTAATGCGTCAGCTTTTTGAAGAGTGTCAAGGCGAAGTGAAACATCGCGAGAATGAGGCGCTTGTCAAGAAGTATCTATGGAGTATGGCCGAAGAAATCCTTTTTACCGGGACAAATGTCATCCTGGATTGGGGATTTTGGACGAAGGACGAGAGAGAAAGTGCCCGTGCCCATTGTATGGAATGGGATTTACCATATGAATTTCGATATGTAAAGGTCAGCGACAAGCAATGGGAGATGAATATCGATGCGCGAAACAGTGCCATTGAGGTTGGCATCTTGAATGAATACTATATTGATGACAAGATGAAATACATCCAAGGCGGTCGTTTTGAGGAACCGAAGGACAGCGAAATGGATGTGATTTATACTTATGAGGAATGATATAGGAGACCAAGAAAAGCTTGATTATGCGAAGGTTTTCTTTCAGAATGACCGATTTGCCACAGAAACTACGGGCATTACGATTGAAGCCGTAGATGACTGTTATGCACGATGTTCATTTCTTGTCGAGCAGAAGCATTTAAACGCCAACAATGTTGTTATGGGCGGTGCAATCTTTACGCTCGCAGACTTTTGTTTTGCCGTCGCATCGAATATGTCGGGACAATCAACTGTATCTGTATCAAATACGATATCCTATCTTCATCCAATGAACGGAAAAAAGTTGATTGCGGAAAGCGAATGCATCCGAAGAGGAAAGTCTGTTTGTTTTTATTGCATTCATATCGAAGATGAACTTCAAACGAAGATTGCAATTGTAAACGTGACTGGTTCAATTATTGGTAAAAGAGATTAATCGCTATTGGAGGTACATATGTCTGATATCAAGCATGATATTACTGAATTGATTGGAAATACTCCTTTATTGGAGCTTACAAACACAGAAGAGAGAATGGGACTTACGGCAAAGCTCTTGGCAAAGGTCGAGTTTTTGAATCCGGCGGGTAGTGTCAAGGACCGTGTGGCAATGACAATGATTAACGAGGCGGAAAAAGATGGAACGCTTCGGAAAGGCATGACCATAATAGAACCGACAAGCGGAAATACAGGCATCGGACTCGCGGCTGTTGCAGCGGCAAAAGGATATCATGTCGTCCTCACAATGCCGGATACAATGAGTATTGAAAGAAGAAAACTGGCAGAAGCGTTCGGAGCAGAATGCGTACTCACCGAGGGCGCGCTTGGGATGATGGGGGCAATCGCTCGTGCAGAGGAACTTGTGAAAGAAAGAGCTCCTGCCATCATTGCCGGACAGTTTACAAACTCGGCAAATCCGCTCGCCCATTATCGCACGACCGGACCGGAAATCATGAAAGCGACCGACGGACATGTCGATATATTTATCGCCGGTGTCGGTACTGGCGGAACGATTACAGGAACCGGCCGTTATCTTAAAGAACAGAATCCTAATGTTCGTATTATCGCTGTCGAGCCGAGCGACTCTCCGGTTCTTTCCGGAGGGAAAGCAGGTCCACATGCATTACAAGGTATTGGCGCGGGATTTGTTCCGAGCATATTGAATGTCGAGATTATTGACGAGATTATTACCGTAACGAAAGAAGAAGCCTATACAATGATGCGTGATTTGGCAAAGACAGAAGGTCTGTTTGTAGGGGTGTCGAGCGGAGCGGCAGCACATGCTGCTGCAGTCGTAGCGGCAAGACCCGAAAATCGCGGAAAGAATGTTGTCGTACTTTTGCCGGATACGGGCGATCGTTACCTATCCATACTCTGATACTTGTTCTTTTCCGTTCCGTTTCTTTGAAACCGAGTATTGAACAAATGTTCGCTTTGCAGTACAATACTCCTATGAGGTGATTTTTATGGATATGGAGACGAGACGCGAACGTGTCAATCAGGCGAAAGGATATGAGGGTGAAGTAATTCCTTTTCGTATTCATTCGGATATGAAGCCGACGGGTGACCA
>Ga0116152_10001468_pt1 | contig 19350 bp, 22 predicted proteins | sample AD_UKC119_MetaG_FD_89894 | JGI IMG/M metagenome (GOLD analysis project Ga0116152, IMG submission 89894) | Active sludge microbial communities of municipal wastewater-treating anaerobic digesters from Hong Kong - AD_UKC119_MetaG | ecosystem: Engineered > Bioreactor > Anaerobic > Digestate...
TAGTTGGCTGCCAAGTTTACCTTGACGACGGTATGGCTGTTGGCGAATTAACGGAGATTTTGCAATATGGCACTGCTGACGTTTTTGTCGTTCACGGCAAAAAAGACGTGCAATTTCCATTTTTGAAAGATTTGGTGCAAAAAGTGGATGTCGACGCAAAGACTATCGTTTTGAAAAAAACCCGATTTAATGAGGTTGCTTTATATGAAGATTGATATTCTCACAATTTTTCCCGAAATGTTTGACAGCCTAAAAGTTTCGCTTTTGGGCAAAGCCACGGAGAAAAATTTACTTCAAATATCAACCTATGACATACGGGAATATTCCACAGACAAGCACCACAAAACCGACGATTACACTTTTGGCGGGGGAGCGGGGATGATTATGACTCCGCAGCCCATACACGACTGTATAAATTCGGCAGACCCCACGCACAAAGCCTTGCGTATATATATGTCGCCAAAGGGCAAAAAACTCGACCAAAATTTGGTAAAACAGCTTGCCCAAAAAGATTATATACTTTTACTGTGCGGTCACTATGAAGGCGTGGATCAGCGTGTCATTGACCTTGACATTGATATGGAGCTTTCTATCGGCGATTACGTTTTGACAGGCGGCGAAATCCCCGCTATGGCTGTGGTGGACGCAGTTGCTAGATACGTTCCGTCTGTTTTGGGCAGCGAAAACGCAACCGAAGTAGAAAGTTTTTCCGACGGGTTACTGGAATATCCGCAATACACCCGTCCACAAAATTTTTTAGGTAAAGAAGTGCCGTCCGTATTGATATCGGGCGACCACAAAAAAATAGCCGAATGGCGAAAGGAACAATCGGAAATATTGACGAAGAAAAACCGTCCCGATTTGGTTAAATAATGAAAATTCAATGGTTTCCAGGTCATATGACAAAAGCTTTGCGTCTTATGCGTGAAAGCGTCAAGGCAGTCGATATTATAGGCTATGTCTTGGATGCGCGCGCACCAAATGCGTGCTTAAATCCCGAATTCGAGACTTTGACCGATAGAAAACCTTGTCTTATTATACTGAACAAAGTAGACTTGGCGGACAACGCAAAAGTCGAAAAATGGAAAAATTATTTTGAAAGCAAAGGAAAAACGACTGTTGTCGTTTCTTCCGTAAATATAAACAAAAGCAAAACTTTGACATCTGCGTTTATGCAGATTGCGAAACCCGTTACGGAAAGATACGCCAAAAAAGGCGTGTTTAAGCCCGTGAGAGCTATGATAATCGGTGTGCCGAACTCAGGCAAGTCAACGCTCATAAACTGCGTTTCCACCCGCAAACTAGCCGTAACGGGCGACAGACCGGGTGTCACAAAAGGCAAACAATGGGTGCGTTTGTCAAACGGAATCGAACTTATGGATACACCAGGTACGTTGTGGCCGAAATTTATTGATGATATGACCGCAAGGCACCTTGTATATATAGGCAGCATAAAAGACGATATTATCGATATTAACGAAGCGGTGGCATTGTTTTTGGAAGAAATGTCGACGCTGTATCCTGAAGCGTTAAAAGAAAGATACGGCATTAGCGATTTGAACAAAAAACCATATGAAATCTTGCTTGATATATGTGTTAAACGTGGTTTTATTTTGCGAGGCGGAGAGTATGACGAAGAGCGTTGCGCAAAAGCCGTTTTGGATGACTTTCGTAAAGGACGGCTCGGCAAAATCACTTTGGAGACTCCATAAATGATAGAGTTTGAATACGAAATGTTTAAACATAAACGTCTTGCAGGTGTGGACGAAGTAGGGCGGGGACCGCTTGCTGGTCCCGTTGTTTGCGCATGCGTGAGTTTGCCCCTTGACGACCTTATTGAAGGAGTCCGTGACAGTAAAAAACTCACGGCAAAGCAAAGAGAAAAACTTTACGACAAAATTATGGCAAAAGCAATCGATTGCAAAATATCTATGCGAGATCACACGGTCATAGATGAGATAAATATACTTAATGCCACAAAAGAAGCAATGACGGAATGTATCAACGCATTTACCACTGAGATTGATTATGTGTTAATAGATGCTGTGCCGATAAAAAATGCAAAATTTCCGACAAGGTCTTTTATCAAAGGCGACGACCTAAGTTATCTTATAGGCGCCGCTAGCATTGTTGCAAAAGTCACAAGAGACAGAATGATGTGCGAGTACGACCGTACTTACAGCGGATACGGTTTCGAGCAAAACAAAGGGTACGGAACAAAACAACATATAGAAGCGATAAAATCGCTGGGGCTTACGCCCATACATAGACGGACTTTCGTCAAAAAAATTATCGAATTATGAACACCCGATTACTTGGCGGCTTGGGAGAAAAACAAGCCGTAATGTATCTGAAAAAACACCACTACAAAATTGTTGAAACAAACTATTCTTGCCGTTTCGGCGAGATTGACATCATCGCAAAAAAAGACAATATCTTGATATTTATAGAAGTAAAAAGCCGTACGGACAACAGTTTCGGTTCGCCTGCGGAAGCGGTAACGCCCAGAAAACAACAAAAAATCATTTCAGTTGCAAAAAACTATATCGTCGAACACGGCATCACAAATACACAGTTTAGGTTCGACGTAATAGAAATAATAGACAAAAAGACCAACCATATAACAGATGCTTTTAGAGCGGAAAATCAATAAAAAAAGTAAATAAATTTACTTGCGAAAAAGGCTGTGTTATGATATTATAATCAAGTGACTTCGGGCGGTCCAATGGCAGTAAATGCGTATGAACGCTTAGTTAACTTAACCAAAGGAGGAAAAGTCAATAATGGACATCATTAAAACAATTGAAACCGAGGGTTTGAAACAAGATATACCCGAATTTAACGTCGGCGACACCGTCAGAGTTATGTTTAAGGTTATTGAAGGTAACAAAGAAAGAATACAGGCGTACGAAGGTATCGTAATAGCTCGCAAACATGGCGGCTTGCGTGAAACTTTTACCGTCAGACACATTTCTTCGGGTATCGGCGTAGAACGTACCTTCCCGATCCACTCTCCAAAAATTGAAAAAGTTGAGATAGTCCGCAAAGGTAAAGTAAGACGCGCGAAGCTTTATTATCTGCGTGAACGTACAGGCAAAGCTGCGAAAATCAAAGAAACAATTAAGTAGAAAAACTCACAAAGCAATCTTATTAAGATTGCTTTTTTTCTTACTTTTAAAAAAATTTTAAACGATATTGCCTTAAAGTAATGTCTTGTGATACGATTTTTCTCATCAATATTACAGTGTTTTGGTAAATAATGTAAAAAAACCTTGTCTTTTTTATTTTTCGAATATATAATACAAAAAAACCTTCAAGGAGAAAGTATGCTTTCGAAGATTTTTAGTTTTGGTCTAAGCGGTCTAAACGGCTACCCCGTAACCTTGGAAGCGGACATTCAAAACGGATTGCCGTCATGTAATATCGTGGGGCTTGCAGATACGGCGGTGAAGGAAGCAAAAGAACGGGTAAGAGCGGCATTAAAGAACAGCGGTTTCAAATATCCGCTAGCATCCATTGTCATAAATCTGGCTCCTGCCGACACAAAAAAAGAAGGTACTGTATACGACCTTGCGATGGCGTTGGCGATATTGATTTCGTCAGCGCAAATGTCAGCCGCAAACACAAAAGAATATGTCGTGTTGGGCGAACTGTCACTAAATGGTGACGTAAGAGCAGTATCGGGACTTTTGCCAATGCTTATTTCGGCAAAACAACAAGGCTATAAAAAAGCAATAATACCCCGAGGAAACAGCACGGAAGCCAAGTATATTGACGGATTGGAAATCTATTGTGTTTCATCTCTTTGCGAAACCGTTGATTTTTTAAACGATACAAAAAAAATAAAGAAATTAGAATCGGAAAAATGGAGCGGTATTTCATCAACAAATATTGATAACGGTGATTTGAAATATATAAAGGGGCAATATGCCGCAAAAAGAGCAATGGAGATTGCTGTTGCGGGGGGACATAATATATTACTGATAGGACCGCCTGGTGCAGGCAAAACCATGCTAGCCAGAGCCGTGCCTTCAATAATGCCCGACCTTTCCTTTGACGAAGCCTTGGAAGTGGCAAAAATCCATAGCGTGGCGGGGACACTTGACGGAGGTTTTGTATTTTGCCGACCTTTTCGTTCACCGCATCATACCGCCACAATGGTTTCTCTTACAGGCGGAGGAACAAAAGCTCGACCGGGTGAAATCAGTCTTGCACATAACGGGGTACTTTTTTTGGACGAACTCCCCGAATACACACGTCAAACGCTTGAAGCATTACGCCAGCCGCTTGAAGACGGCGTCATAACTATTTCGCGTGCTCAGGCGAGCGTATCATACCCCGCAAACTTTATGCTAATAGCCAGTATGAACCCATGTCCTTGCGGTAATTACGGCAGTGAAACACGACCGTGCACATGCTCGGCAGGTCAAATACATAAATATCTATCAAAACTTTCGGGACCTTTATTAGACCGAATAGACATTCATATAGAAGTTGGGAATGTAACTTATGGCGAGCTCAGTGACGGCTGTGACAGCGAATCTTCCGAAACTGTCAGAAAAAGGGTAAACGAAGCCAGAGAAATTCAAAAAAGTCGTTTTAACGGCTCAAAAACTCATTGCAATTCCCATATGACAAGCGGAGAACTCAAAAAACACTGTAAGCTTGATTCTAAAAGTTCTGATCTGATAGAAATGTCGTTCGAGCGGTTAAATTTGTCCGCAAGAGCGTATAGCAGAATACTCAAAGTTGCTCGCACGATAGCCGACCTTGACGCAAGCGATGTTGTTCGTCCGCAAGATATTGCCGAAGCGATTCAGTACCGCTCGCTTGACAGAAAGTATAGAGTGTAAATTGCGACTGAAAAGATAAAATTCGGCTCAATTTAAAATAAATTACGAATTTTCGTTTTTAATTAGGAATAAATAATGAAATTAGAAGAAAAACTGTGTTTAATAATGTCATCGTTGGAAATCAGTAATGTCAAGCAAAGAGATTTATTCGCTTGTACAGATGCCGAATTGCTTTGGACAAATTTTTACGACGAAAATCAAAATATAAGGAAAATTCTTGGCGAAAAAGATTTAAGCAGACTAAAAAAATGTCTAAACCAAACATATTTTGATGAATTGGAAACACAGTTGCTAAAAAACGACGTTACGGCTCTAACCTATTTTTCGCCAAAATATCCGCAGAAGTTGTTAGATATTCCCGATCCGCCATATACGCTGTACTGCAGAGGCGACATCGGTTTGCTAAATTCTGACGCAGTCGCCGTTGTCGGCACGAGAAAAGTCTCGGCTTACGGGCGGCGTGTGACGTCGCATTTTACCGCAGAACTGGCAAAACATTTTACCATTATTTCCGGGCTGGCTTACGGAGTGGACACCGTAGCACACGAAACAACCCTTAAAGGGGTCGGTAAAACGGTTGCGGTACTCGGAAGCGGAGTATGTAATATTTATCCTGCCGCAAACGAAAATCTCGCTAAAAAAATTCTTGATAACGGCGGTCTTATCATATCGGAATTCGGAGTTTTCAGCGAACCGAACAACTACCATTTTCCGATGCGTAACCGTATTGTCTCGGGGCTGTCAAAAGCGTTACTAATTACCGAAGCGCCGTTAAAAAGCGGAACTATGACGACATTAGAACACGCTTTGGAGCAAGGAAAAGACGTTTTTGCCGTACCCGGCGAGATATATTCCCAAAACTCAATGGGCTGTAACGAGCTTCTAAAAAGGCTTCAAGGAGCGCTCGTAACCGACCCAAAAGACATTTTACACGATATGAACATAAGGTACGAAAAAAAAGAAAAGAAGTCCATTCAACTTGACTTAACACAGCAAAGTGTAGTAAATTTGTTAATTGCTGGAAAGAAAAATTTTGATACTCTCATTGAAGAGTCAAAATTGAACCCGTCCGAGCTTGCTTTTATTCTATCAAACTTAGAACTTATGGGTTGTATAATGAAACTTCCCGGCAACGTTTATCAATATATGGAGGACTAACAAGAGTGAAACTTGTTATAGTGGAATCACCTGCAAAAGCCAAAACGATAGCCAAATATTTAGGAGACGGATATTCGGTGGACGCTTCGGGCGGACATATAAGGGATTTGCCCGTAAAAAAACTCGGCGTAGATTTAAAAAATAATTACGAGCCTATTTATGAAATCACCGAGGGCAAGACCGATACCATAGACAGGCTTTCAAAAAAGGCGAACAAGGCGGAGCAAGTTTATTTGGCGACCGACCCTGACCGTGAAGGCGAAGCTATCTCGTGGCATTTATTAAACGCCCTAAAACTTGACGGAAATATAAAAAACCGCATTATGTTTAACGAAATAAGCAAAAATGCGGTGCAAAAAGCCTTGGAAAAACCAGACTATATCAATATGAATCTAGTCAACGCTCAGCAAGCCCGCAGAGTATTGGATAGACTAGTCGGCTACAAGGTTTCACCTGTCCTGTGTAAAAAAATTCAGCCGAAACTCTCAGCGGGCAGAGTGCAATCCGCTGCGTTAAAAATAATAGTTGACCGTGAGCGTGAAATAAAAGCGTTTGTCCCCGAAGAATATTGGACAATCACCGCTTTACTTGAAAAATCGGGGGAACAGCCGACATTCAAGGCTTTACTCGCAAACGCTGACGGCAAAAAAATAAAAATCTCAGACAAAAAACAATGCGACGAAGTTTTAAGTAATATAGGTAACAATCCTTTTTCCGTTGCTTCGGTTAAAAAATCAGTTACAAATTCATCTCCGTATCCGCCTTTTACCACGAGCACTTTGCAGCAAGATGCAGGAAACAAGCTGAAATTTACATCAAAAATGACAATGTCTCTTGCTCAACAACTTTATGAAGGGGTGGAAATCGACGGGGAACATACGGCGCTTGTCACCTACATTCGTACAGATTCCGTACGTGTTTCCTCTGACGCCCAAAACGCCGCAAGAAAATTTTTGAAAGAACACTATGGTGAAAAATACATTCCTGAAAAGCCGAATTTTTACGCAACAAAAAAAGCTGCGCAAGACGCTCACGAAGCGATCAGACCGATAAATCTTAGCGTTACACCTGATAGTTTAAAAGGCAAAATTCAGCCCAATATGCAAAAGCTTTACACGCTTATTTATACCAGATTTTTGGCAAGCCAAGCGGCAAAAGCCGTCTATGACAGCATCAGCGTGATTGCGGAATGTAATAAATACGGTTTTAAGGCAAACGGCAGAACTGTTATTTTTGACGGCTACACTCGTATTTACGGGGAAAACAAAAATACAGACGACGAAGACGATAACGCAAAACTGCCTATTTTGGAAATAGGGGACAATCTTATAAATAAGGGCATTACGCCCGAGCAAAAGTTTACAAAAGCACCCGCTCGTTATACCGAAGCGTCGCTTATTAAAACGATGGAAGAAAACGGTATAGGCAGACCAAGCACTTTTTCCACCATTCTTTCAACGTTATACGCCCGCACTTATGTAGAAAAAGAGGGTAAATCGCTATTGCCTACGGAATTAGGTTTTACCGTAACGGAATATTTGGAAAAATATTTTGCTGATATTGTCGACGTGGAATTTACGGCGGGCATGGAAACAAAACTCGACGATATTGAAGAAAAATCGGCTGACTGGCACGCAATTGTGGACGAGTTTTACAAACCGCTTGAAGAAAAAATAAATTCTGCCAAAACAAGCGATATAGTAATATTGCCCGACGAAAAAATTGACCAAAAATGTGAAAAATGCGGTTCGCCAATGGAGTTAAAAATGGGCAGATTCGGAAAGTATCTGGCTTGTTCAAATACTGAATGCGACTTTAAAAAAAGCTTGAAAAAAGCCGCCCCCGTCGTTATGACAGACATCTTGTGCGAAAAATGCGGTGCGCCAATGGTTGAAAGAATGTCAAAATACGGCAAGTTTTTGGCATGCAGCAACTACCCGCAATGCAAAAATACAGTTACCGTAAATGAAAAAGCTGGCGTTTGTCCCGAATGCGGAGCAGACCTTGTTAAGCGTATGTCAAAATATGGCAAACCTTTTTACGGTTGTTCAAAATATCCAAAATGCAAATTTATTTCTTGGGACAAACCCGTTGACAAAAAATGTCCCGATTGCGGCGGCGCAATGGTACTGAAAGAATACAAAAACGGTTCAAAATATAAATGTATAAATAAAGATTGCGGACACATCGAGGATGCGGATGAAAGTTAAAATTTTCGGTGCGGGGCTTGCTGGGGCGGAAGCTGCTTGGCAAGCGGCAAAACGGGGCGCAAAGGTAACGCTATATGAAATGAAACCCCGAGAATTTTCTCCCGCTCACAGTAATCCCAATTTTGCGGAGCTGTTATGCTCAAATTCGCTAAAATCAAATGACCCTAACACAGCTTCGGGTCTACTTAAAAATGAGTTACGAGCATTGGACAGTATGCTTATTTCGGTAGCGGACAGTTGCGCCGTACCTGCTGGGAGCGCTTTGGCGGTAGACCGAGATTTATTTGCGCAAAAAGTTACCGAAAAACTTAAAAACGAAAAAAATATTGAGATAAGAAACGAGATAGTCAGCGATATTGCGGTTGAAGATGACGAAGTTTTGATTATTGCAACAGGACCGTTAACTCACCAAAAACTTTTGCCGTCGCTCCAAAATCTTTTAGGTGAAGAATTTTTGCATTTTTTCGACGCCGTTGCGCCTATTATCACGGCTGACAGTATAGACTTTGATAGCGCCTTCATTGGCGGACGATACGGAAAAGGTGACGATTATGTTAACTGTCCAATGAATAAAGCCGAATTTAAGTATTTTTGGGAAGAATTAGTAAAAGCCGAAACAGCTAATGTAAAGGATTTTGAAAACAATGTTTTTGAAAGCTGTATGCCGATAGAGGTTATGGCAAAACGAGGCGAAGACACCATTCGTTTTGGTCCACTCAAACCCGTAGGACTTTTTGACGAACGAAAAAACGAACGTCCTTATGCAGTGTTGCAACTAAGAAAAGAAAACGCCTCGGGCACTATATACAACCTTGTAGGTTTTCAAACTCATCTTACTTTTGGCGAGCAAAAAAGAGTTTTTTCGCTTATTCCTGCTTTAAAAAATGCCGAATTCGTCCGCTATGGAGTTATGCACAAAAACACGTTTATAAATTCGCCGAAAACGCTCGACAAATTTTTTAGGCTAAAAAGCAATCCGAGAATATTTTTTGCGGGGCAGATTGCAGGAGTGGAGGGTTATGTCGAATCGATAGCAAGCGGATTGATGTGCGGTATAAATGCAGTCAATACGCTCCTAGATAAACAATTGACAGAATTTGAAAATCAAACTATGATTGGAGCGTTAGCGGAATATATTTCCAGTCCGAACTCAGACTTTCAGCCGATGAATGCCAACTTTGGCATTTTGCCGCCGATAGAAGGGAAATATAAAGACAAACAGTCGAAAAGAGCCGCATTAAGCGAAAGAGCGGCTGAATCGCTAAAAAAATCAATAAAAGGAGTGTAAGAAAATATGTCGGAAGTTTTTGCCGATAGTTTTAAAGGCACGACCATATGCGCCGTTATGCGTGACGGCAAAATAGCCATTGCGGGCGACGGACAAGTCACCCAGGGTCAAAACGTGGTAATGAAATCTAATGCGGTTAAGGTCCGCAGAATATACAATGATAAAGTGGCGGTGGGATTTGCAGGTACTGTTGCGGACGCATTCACACTGACGGAAAAATTTGAGGAAATGCTGCAAAAATACAGCGGAAACCTTATGCGTGCTTCCGTGGAACTTGCAAAACTTTGGCGTAACGACAAAATGATGCGAAAACTTGAAGCTATGATGATAGTGGCGGACAAAACCCACATTATGATGCTTTCAGGCAGCGGCGATGTAATAGAACCCGAAAACGGAGTATGCGCTATCGGTAGCGGCGGAAATTACGCTTTGGCAGCCGCACGTGCGTTAACTGAAAATACAAATCTTTCCGCTGGTGAAATCGCTAGAAAATCGTTGGAAATCGCAAGCACGATTTGCGTTTTCACAAACGGCAATATAACGGTGGAGGAACTATAAAAAATGACTCCTAAACAAATAGTAAACGAACTTGATAAATATATCATTGGTCAGTCGGAAGCAAAAAGAGCCGTTGCGATAGCGCTAAGAAACCGTTACCGCAGAAGTAAACTTGCAGCCGAAGACAGAGAAGAAATAACGCCAAAAAACATAATAATGAAAGGACCTACGGGCGTGGGAAAAACGGAAATCGCACGCAGACTTGCAAAGCTTGTAAAAGCGCCTTTTTTGAAGGTGGAAGCGACAAAATACACCGAAGTCGGCTATGTGGGCAGAGACGTTGAATCTATGGTGCGTGATTTGGTGGAAGTTGCGATAAGGCTTGTAAAAGAAGAGCGTTACCGTGACGTGCAAGAAAAAGCGATGGTGAATACCATCAATACCATTGCTGACGCTTTGCTTGCCGCAAAAGAAAATTTGCCCGAAAACATAACAAGAGCGACATTGAAAGACGAGTTGTCGACAAACAGTCTTGACCATATAAAGGTGGAAATTGTTGTACCTGACGAACCAAAACCGCTTGACTTGTCTTCAGCAGGCGGCGGAAGTATCAGTATTGGCAATATTTTTGACGGCATTATGCCCAAAAAGACAAAAAAACGCAAAGTAACCGTTGCGGAAGCAAAACGTATTTTACTTTCGTCTGAAAGCGAAACTCTTATCGACCACGACAGCGTAAATGCAGAAGCCATTATGCGCGCGGAAAATGACGGACTTATTTTTATTGACGAACTTGACAAAATAGCGGGCGGCGGCTCACACAACGGACCCGACGTTTCCCGTGAGGGAGTACAGCGTGACATTTTGCCTATTGTAGAAGGCTGCTCCGTCACCACAAAATATGGTAATATAAAAACCGATTATATTCTTTTTATAGCGAGCGGCGCTTTTCACGTGAGCAAAGTCAGCGACCTTATACCCGAATTGCAAGGACGTTTTCCTGTTGTTGTGGAACTGACAAGCCTTGGCAAAGACGAGTTTGTAAGGATTTTGACAGAACCTCAAAACGCTATTACCGCTCAGTACCAAAAGTTGCTTTCTGTTGACAATATCGATTTGATTTTTGATAAAAGCGGTATAGAAAAAATCGCCGAAATAGCTGTCGATATGAACGCCACTATGGAAGACATTGGCGCAAGACGTTTGCAAAGCATTTTGGAAAACTTGGTGGAAACCATTTCTTTTGACGCAGACGAAAGCAGCGAAAGAGTAACCGTTACCGTAGACGAAAAATTTGTAGTTGAAAATCTGTCTCAAACGGCAAAAACTCTTAATTTGAACAAATATATTTTATAAAAATGGAAAAATTGATATGACAGATAATGGTCATGTGATAGAATTGAAAGGTAAAGACGCTGTAGTGCGAATATATCGTAGCTCAGCATGCGGCAACTGCTCAATGTGCGGTCTTACTTCCGATAAAAAATACATTGACATCGAAGTTGAAAACACATTAGATGCGAAAGTGGGCGAACAAATAGAGATTTCTTTTAACGATACGTCTGCTTTCAAAGTTTCCGCCATCGTATATCTCATTCCTCTTTTTGCCGCTTTGCTTTTAATGTTAATCGGCTATTTTATGAAAGTTGCCGAGTGGATTTTATGCATTGTTTTTGTGGCTGGACTCAGTTTGGGATTTTTGATTGTCAGATATATCGACAAAAATTACGCAAAAAATTCTAAACTCGTACCTCGAATGGTGAAAATTATAAAGGAGACAGAAAAAAATGAGTAAAGTAGAAGTAGTAACAAATAAAAATTTCGACCAATTTACTAGTGAAATTGCTGTTATTGATTATTGGGCTACTTGGTGCGGACCTTGCAAAATGCTTGCTCCCGTTCTGGAACAAGCGGCGGAACAGCTTCCGACCGTAAAATTTGGCAAAGTCAATGTTGACGATGAAAACGACCTTGCAAATAATGCTGAAGTCCAAGCAATACCCAACATATGTATTTATAAAAAAGGCAAATTAGTAGATAGAATAATTGGCGTTCAGCCTTTGGCAAAAATAGTGGAAACGATAAAAAAACACTTATGAGGTGAAATATGATAGACTTGAAAACCCTAAAACAATGTGACCCCGAAGTTTATGAAGCGTATATGCTTGAGCTTACACGTCAGCGTCAAAATATTGAGCTTATTGCAAGCGAAAACTTTACGTCTCCCGCAGTGCTTGCCGCTATGGGCAGTCATTTGACCAACAAATATGCCGAAGGTTACCCAGCAGGCAGATATTACGGCGGTTGCGAGTTTGTAGATATAGCTGAAAATCTTGCCCGTGACAGAGCAAAAGAGCTTTTTGGAGCGGAGCACGCAAACGTTCAGCCACACTGCGGAGCAAACGCAAACACAGCGGTATACGTGGCGTTTTTAAAACCCGGCGATACTATTATGGCTATGAATTTGTCTCACGGCGGACACCTTTCTCACGGCAGCCCCGTGAATATTTCGGGTAAATATTTCAACATTGTTCCTTACGGTGTAAACCCCGAAACGGAAATGATAGATTACGAAGAACTCGAAAAAATCGCTCTTGAAAACAATCCAAAAATTATTGTTGCGGGTGCAAGCGCATATTCGAGATTTATAGATTTTAAACGTTTTAGAGAAATTGCGGACAAAGTTAACGCAATATTAATGGTTGATATGGCTCATATAGCAGGACTTGTTGCCGCAGGTTTGCACCCCAGTCCCGTTCCTTACGCAGACGTTGTCACAAGCACAACTCATAAAACTTTGCGTGGTCCTAGAGGCGGATTGATACTTTGCAAACAACAATGGGCTAAAAAAATTGACAGTGCAGTATTCCCAGGCACACAAGGCGGACCGCTTATGCACGTAATCGGCGCAAAAGCAGTATGTTTTGGCGAGGCATTGAAACCCGAATTTAAAGAATATCAAAAACAAGTTTTAGTCAATGCTCAAGTTCTTGCAAAGTCTATGAAAGACAACGGACTTCGTCTTGTTTCTGGCGGTACTGACAATCACCTTATTTTGGTTGACGTTCGTGGCAGCGGTTACACAGGCAGGTCTTTGACTGATACTTTGGACAAAATTCATATCACAGTAAATGCAAATACTATTCCTTTCGACCCAGCACCGCCGAAAATCGCAAGCGGTATAAGAGTAGGCACGCCAAGTGCGACAACTCGTGGTATGAAAGAAGTCGAAATGGTAGAAATCGGCGAAATCGTAGCGGATGTTATCAAAAACGGCGAAAGCTCGCTTGACCGTAATCTCAAACGTGTTTTGGCTCTTACCGACCGTTTCCCGCTTTACGAAAAAGATATTATCGAATAATTTTGTTGAAACTTTAAATTAACCTTTATTAAATTTAAAACGGGTGCAAAAACCCGTTTTTTTTCATAAAAAAAACGAATTGTGAATGATAAAAGTATCAAAAATTTGTAAGCTGTCGGCAATAAAAATAAACCAATTTATATCAAAAAAATTTGTCAAAAGTGCCGTATTATGATTGACAACAAAGACATAATAATGTTATATTATTCCTAGTAAAAGAGTAGGATTTAAATTATGAAAATGTCAACCAAAGCCAGATACGGTTTGTACGCCGCAACAGAGCTTGCCAAAGTGTACGACGGTGAAACCACTCTTTCAGTGGCGGATATGTCGACAGCTATAGGAGTCACGGAAAAATATTTGGAGCAAATACTTTCGCTGTTAAAAAACGACGGTATTGTACTAGCTCAACGTGGGGCATATGGCGGATATATTTTGTCAGACAAGCCCGAAAAAATTTCTGTGGGCAGGGTATTAAGATGCTTGGAGAACGACCTCAAAATCGTAGATTGCATAGGTGCTACTTGCGGTAGGGGAAAATGCGCTCCCCATACGCTGTGGAATAGACTTTATAAAAACATTAACGAATTTTTGGATTCGATTACGCTAAAAGAACTTTTGGAGGAAATATAATGCGAATATATCTTGACCATGCGGCAACAACTCCGCTGGACGAAGAAGTTTTGCAAAAAATGTTGCCGTACTTTACTGAAAAATTTGGAAATACGCACAGCCAGCATAATTACGGCAAAGAGACTGCGATTGCTGTCGATAAAGCTCGAAAACAAGTGGCTGACGCTCTTGGTTGCAGTCCGAATGAAATATATTTTACCGCTTCGGGTACGGAAAGCGATAACTGGGCTATAAAAGGAACTGCATTTGCGAACCGTGAAAACGGCAATCATATTATTATTTCTTCTATAGAGCATCATGCAGTGCTAAACAGTGCAAAATGGCTGGAAAAAAATGGGTTTGCTGTGACATATTTACCTGTAGACGAGTTTGGAGTTATCAAACTTGACGAATTAAAAAAAGCGATTACACCCAAGACTGTGCTGGTTTCCGTTATGCTTGCAAATAATGAAGTCGGTACAATAGAGCCAATAAATGAAGTCGTGGAGATATGCCACGCCAAGGGCATTTTGGTGCATACGGATGCAGTCCAAGCTGTCGGGGCTATGGAAATCAACTTAAAAGAACTTGGAGTTGACCTTGCATCGGTTTCCGCTCACAAATTTTACGGTCCTAAAGGCGTAGGCGCATTGTTTATAAAAAACGGTATCCGCATCGACAAACTTATTATCGGCGGCGGTCAAGAAAGAAATCAGCGTGGCGGCACAACCAATACTCCCACAATAGTCGGCATGGGCGAGGCTATAGAGACAGCCGTTAGAGATATGCAAAAAAATAACACATATGTAAAAGAGCTTAGAGATTATTTTGTCAAGCGTGTTACCAATGAAATACCTTATGTCAAATACAACGGACATCCGACAAATAGATTACCCTCAAATGCCAATTTTTCCTTTGAATTTATAGAAGGAGAAGGAATATTGATGCTTCTTGACCTTGGCGGTGTTGCGGTGTCATCGGGCTCGGCTTGTTCGTCAGGCACACTTGACCCGTCTCACGTTTTGTTAGCTATGGGTGTCGATATTGTGCTTGCGCACGGCTCGCTTAGATTTAGTCTGGGAAAACACAATACAAAAGAAGAAATAGATTATACGGTGGATTTACTTAAAAAAACTGTCGAAAGGCTTCGTAAGATGTCACCGCTGTTTACGCTAAAAGAAGGAGAAATAAAGAATGTATAACCAAAAAGTTTTGGACGCTTTTGCAAATCCCAAAAACGTGGGAGTAATAGAAAATGCAGACGGAGAAGGCACAGTAGGAAATCCCACTTGCGGCGATATTATGAAAATAACGCTCAAAATTGACAATGATATTATAACCGACGCAAAATTTCAAACATACGGTTGTACGGCGGCAATAGCCACCAGCAGCACGGCAACAGAAATGATAAAAGGCAAATCCGTAGAGGAAGCTATGAAACTCACAAATTCTCAAGTAGTGGAATATTTGGAAGGTTTGCCTCCGCAAAAAATACATTGTTCGGTACTTGCGGAAGAAGCGATAAAAAAAGCAATAGAAAATTATCAAGAAAAAAAGAAAGCAAAATAATTTATTGCAAAATCTGTTTTTCAGATAGATTACTTTTTGCCCAATAATTTCCACCAAAAAAGTCTGTTGATATTTCCGCCCGATAAGCACACTAGTAAAATAGAAACTTATTTGCGGAGGTTAATAAATGAAAATGAAAAATTTTTTGATTGGCATGGCTTTGGGAGTTGCGGCAGGAATGTGTCTGGCTGAAATCCCTGCAGTAAAAAATTTTATAACGACAGGCAAGAAAAAAATCAAAAAAATGGTAAAAGCCAACGATGATTAAAACTTTTTAAGGGCAAAAAACTTGCCCTTAAATTTTTCACCAAAACACTACCAAATTTTGGTTGTATATGATACAATGCTGCTATGGGTAGAATATTGGCTCTTGACGTCGGTGACGCAAGAATAGGGCTCGCTGCGTCTGACCTTATGCAGATTATTGCAAATCCGTTGGAAACATATCACCGCAAAAAAAACGACAACGATTTTTTATATATTGCCGATTTGGCAAAACAAAAAGAAGTCGAACTCATAGTTTGCGGTTTGCCGTTGGGTATGAATAATCTCGAAAACGAGCAAACTCAAAAAACCCGAGCGTTTATCGAAAAACTATCGAAGTTTACCAATTTACCCGTCAGGTTTATTGACGAAAGACTTACCACAGTTTCGGCGGAAAAAGTATTGATCGAAGGCAATGTTCGCCGAGAAAACCGCAAAGGAGTCATAGACAAAGTTGCGGCGACAATTATTCTGCAAAACTATTTGGATTATTACAAACAAAAAAGTTAATTTATATCGGAGGTAGATAATGGTTAAAGAACCTATCAACAAAAAAGAAGAAGAAAACGAAGATTTGGTAACTCTATTAGACGACGAAGGAAATGAAGTCGATTTTTATCACGCAGCTACCGTGGACTACAAAGGAAACTGGTACATTTTTTTGCAACCAGCTGAAGAAATGGAAGACATCGAAGAAGACGAAGTAGTTATTTTCAAACTCGAAAAAGACGAAAAAGGCGAAGATTTATTTACGCCCATTGACGACGAAAAGCTTTTGGACGAAGTTTATCACGAATATGAAAAAATGGTGGAGCAAACATGCGAATGTGGTTGCGGCTGTGAAGACGACGACTGCGGATGTGAAGATGATGACTGTAAAGACGAAGAATGTCACTGTCACGACGAAAAATGCGACTGCAAGAAAAAATAATTTCAAATTATTTTCAAAAGAAAGCTCCCAAGTTTTTTCTTGGGAGTTTTTATTTTTTCGTATTGCTTTAAAAAAGACAAATAAAATCAGTTTTCATTTAACGTAAATTTAAAATAATTAACTAAACGGTCACAAAATATTTGCTAAAAAAAGGCGTTTATGATAAAATTATCAAGGTTTAATACGCACTCGTGACTAATTCGGTGGTTGTGCCCTTAAAAAGGGAAAAAATCGGAGATATAAAAGCACGGGGAGGATTAAAAAACAATAAAAGGAGATTTTACACAAATGGCAGTTGTTTCAATGAAACAACTTCTGGAAGCAGGCGTTCACTTTGGACACCAAACCAGAAGATGGAACCCAAAAATGAAAAAGTACATCTATTCCGCAAGAAACGATATTCATATTATCGACTTGCAACAAACCGTGCAACTGGCGGAAGAAGCGTACAACTTTGTTCGTGAAATAGCGAAACAAGGTAAACCAATACTTTTTGTAGGCACAAAAAAACAGGCTCAAACAGCTATTCAGTCCGAAGCTATGAGATGCGGTGAGTTTTATATCAACAATCGTTGGCTTGGCGGCACGCTTACAAACTTCAAAACAATCAAAACCCGTATCGAAAGACTTAATCACATCAACCAAATGGAAACGATGGGTGAGTTTGATCTTTTACCGAAAAAAGAAGTGGCAAAACTTCGCAAGGAAAGAGACAAACTTCAGGCAAACCTTGGCGGCATTAAAGATATGAAACAAATGCCCGGCTGTTTGTTTGTTGTTGACACAAAGAAAGAAGCTATCGCTGTTCAAGAAGCTCATACATTGGGTATTCCCATTGTAGCTATCATGGACACAAACTGCGATCCCGACGAAGTTGACTGTGTAATACCTGGTAACGACGACGCAATCGGAGCGGTAAAAATTATGGCTACTATTATCGCTAACGCAGTTATTGAAGCAAAAGAGGGCGTAGTGCTTTCTATCATTCCTGAAGACGAAACTACCGACGAAGCGGTTATGGACGAGTCTGTTGAAAAAATCAACGTAGCTTCCAAAGAAGAAAAGGTTGAAGTAGCAGAAGAAAAATAATATATTAGGTATTTATCAAGGAGAACTTAAAAATGGCAGATTTCACAAATCAAGATGTAATGAAACTTCGTGAAATGACAGGCGTTGGTATGATGGACTGCAAAAAAGCGTTAATCGAAACCAAAGGCAACATGGACGAAGCTGTAAAATATTTGAGAGAAAAGGGAATGGCAACCGCCGCTAAAAAGTCAGGCAGAATAGCAGCTGAAGGCGTTGTGGGAAGCTATATCCATATGGGCGGAAAAATCGGCGTTTTGCTTGAAGTAAACTGCGAAACAGACTTTGTTGCAATGTCCGAACAATTCAATACGCTTGTTCACAATCTTTGCATGCAAATTGCCGCTGCAAAACCTATCGTGGTATCGATTGATGAGCTACCCAGCGAAAACATTGAAAAAGAAAAAGAAATTCTTTACGCTCAAGCAAGAAACGAAGGCAAACCTGAAGCCGTTATTCAAAAAATGGTTGAAGGCAGAATCAAAAAATATTATACCGAAGCTTGCTTGCTCGAACAACCTTACGTTAAAAACCCCGATATTACGGTTACACAGTTTATAAACGAAACGGTTGCCGCAATCGGTGAAAAAATTTCCGTAAGACGTTTTGTTCGTTATGAAATGGGCGAAGGTTTGGAAAAGAAACAAGACAATTTCGTTGAAGAAATCCAACAGCAACTTAGCGAAGTTAATAAATAACAAATTTTTTACGAAAAGGGGACACAAACTGTCCCCATTTTGTTATAATGAAAAGAGATGATAACGGTTGTTTGAATAAATATGATATAAAGAGGCTGTTTTTTTAGCAGAGATTTACAAAGTATTTATTAACTACATAACGGAGGGATTATGAGTAAATACAAGCGTATAATAATAAAAATTTCGGGTGAAGCTTTGTCGGGCAAAGGCAGTTTTGGCGTAAACGAAAGTGAAACGGAAAAAATTGCTCTTCAAATCAAAAATTTGCACGAAAAAGGTTTTGAGATAGGTCTTGTTATCGGCGGCGGCAATATCTGGCGTGCAAGAAACAACGGCAGCGTAGACCGCTCTACCGCTGATTATATGGGAATGCTTGCCACAGTGATAAATTCTTTGGCTATGCAAAACTCGCTTGACAAGTTGAAAGTTCCCGCTGTGGTTATGTCGGCAATCCGTGTAGAAAAAGTGGCTGAGCCGTTTGTTCTTAGAAAAGCGCTGGACAGCCTTGAAAAAGGTAAAGTTGTTATTTTTGCAGGCGGTACGGGCAGTCCATATTTTACAACCGACACGGCAGGTGCATTAAGGGCATCGGAAGTTCAGGCAGATGTCTATCTATGTGCGAAAAACGTGGACGGCATTTACGACAAAGACCCGAAACAGTTTTCCGACGCAAAAAAATACGAAAAAATCAGCTTTATGGAAGTTATTGAAAAACAGCTTAAAGCGATGGATATTACGGCGATGTCTATGTGTATGGAAAACAATATACCCGTTTTGATTTTTGATTGTGCGGAGAATAACAGCATAATAAACGCCGCAGAA
>Ga0116152_10001469_pt1 | contig 19345 bp, 19 predicted proteins | sample AD_UKC119_MetaG_FD_89894 | JGI IMG/M metagenome (GOLD analysis project Ga0116152, IMG submission 89894) | Active sludge microbial communities of municipal wastewater-treating anaerobic digesters from Hong Kong - AD_UKC119_MetaG | ecosystem: Engineered > Bioreactor > Anaerobic > Digestate...
CTCCGCTGTACCAGGCTGTGCGGCGTTTCCCGGCTGCGTGCCAGACGTTGGAGGACGTGTTCCTGTTCTGCTGTCAACTGGATTGACTGGGTCGGGCGTGCCATTCTGGGTCTCATACTCAATTAGGTCGGGCTGCCATTATCCGACAAGTTTACGGGGCGGTGTACTAGTACAGCGTCATTCACCAAGTGACGGGTAGAGTGATTTCAGTTTGTAACTACTCAGCTACCCGCGCAAGTAGCAGGATAGAAAGGCTTTCCGGCCAGTGCATCGGCCAGCGCCTTGAAGAATGAGATACCATTTTTTCTGGCGGTTGACAGGTAGCTGCGGATGGTGGCGAAGTCGGCAGCACCCGCCAGTGTGCGGAACCCACCGGCAATTTTCTGCTTGAGTTTGGTCATGCGGCTATCCCGTTCACCTTGGTTGTTGTCGAAAGGCACCTGAAAATCCGTCATGAAGCACAGCACTTCCTGTCGATAATCATGGAGTCGTTCGAGCAGGTAAGGAGCGCAGTACGGTCAGCATGAAAAACTTCCAGGTTCACAAACCGGGCAACGTTACCGTAAAACACACCCGAATTCCATGCATCGTATCGGGTCAGATATTCAGCATTTTTCATGCCATTTTCGGCTTAACACCGATATTTCAGGGCTTGTGCACTGCATCAGGACAGGCGCACAGACTCGGTGCATGTCTGCCCGCACCACGCCTGATGCATGGAAAATAAAGCAGAAAAGACTCATTCTCCAACATCAGACCAGGCAAAACAGCAATTATAAATAATTGATACATAACTATTGATTTCTATTTTTACCTCAAAAATATTTAATTGGCATGGATTTTGCTTAAAAGTTTATGCATTAACACCTGGAGTAACATAAATGTTGTTGAAACGCTTGAAATGCAGCTTGTTATCCGCCGGTACGGCGTTGGCCCTGACCGTATCGGCTCAGCTTGTCGCTGCTGATGCGACGGCAGACCCCATCAAGGTCGGTGTGCTGCATTCACTGTCCGGTACCATGGCCATCAGTGAAACTACACTCAAGGACACCGTACTGATGCTGGTCGATGAGCAGAACAAAAAAGGCGGCGTACTCGGCAGGCCATTACAGTCGGTGGTAGTCGATCCGGCCTCCGACTGGCCGATGTTCGCAGAAAAGGCCCGTGAACTGCTGGAAAAAGACAAGGTTTCCGTGGTGTTTGGCTGCTGGACTTCCGTTTCACGCAAATCCGTATTGCCGGTCTTTGAGGAAAACAACGGCCTGTTGTTCTATCCGGTGCAGTATGAAGGTGAGGAATCTTCCAAAAACGTGTTCTATACCGGGGCCGCCCCTAACCAGCAGGCCATTCCGGCAGTCGATTACCTGATCAATGAACTGGAAGTGGAGCGCTGGGTGCTGGCAGGGACTGACTACGTGTATCCACGCACCACCAACAGGATTCTGGAATCCTACCTGAAAGACAAGGGGGTGGCGGAAGCCGACATCATGATCAACTACACGCCGTTCAGCCACTCTGATTGGCAGTCAATCGTGTCTGACATCAAGAAATTCGGCAGTGCAGGCAAAAAAACCGCCGTGGTATCCACCATCAACGGTGATGCCAATGTCCCATTCTACAAGGAGCTGGGCAACCAGGGCATTTCCGCCGAGGATATCCCGGTAGTGGCTTTCTCCGTGGGTGAAGAAGAACTTTCCGGTATCGATACCAAGCCCCTGGTCGGCCACCTGGCAGCCTGGAACTACTTTGAAAGTGTCGACACGCCGGAAAATGCAACCTTTATCAAGGAATGGCACAGCTTCATCAAGGATGACAAGCGCGTCACCAACGATCCGATGGAAGCCACCATGATCGGCTTCAAGCTGTGGGTCAAGGCGGTGGAAAAAGCCGGAACCACCGATCCGGATCAGGTGGCCAAGGCGATTATCGGGCTGGAAACCCCCAACCTGACCGGCGGCATGGCCAAAATGCTGCCTAACCATCACATCACCAAGCCGGTACTGATCGGTGAAATTCAGGAAGACGGCCAGTTTGAAACCGTCTGGCAGACCGGGGAAGAAGTACCGGGTGACGCCTGGTCCGACTTCCTGGCCTCCTCCAAAATCGTGGAAGCGGACTGGACCGGTGAAAAGACCGGTGGAGAGCCTTGCGGCAACTACAACACCGAAACCCGGAAATGCTCCGGCCAGAATTATGAGTAAGGCTCCCGCTGTCTGACATGCTCCTGTTTTTGAGGGTATCCGTATCCCCTGGATACCCTCACTTCTTTCCCAACAAGGCCGCCCCGTTCATGAGAAGACTTCCATTACTGCTTTTACAGGCTTCCCTGTCCGGCTTGCTGTTGTCCGGCATGCCGGTACAGGCCCAGGAAAAAAATTCACCACAAAACACAACACCGACAGCGGAAATACCACTGGCAACACCCACACCTGCCGAACCGCAAGCAACACAGGAAAGCCGGCCTCCGGCGACACAGACACCGGCTGCAACCCCTGAACCGGCTCCAGGCAATCAACCGGAAGCCGGGGCTGAAACCGACCCACTTACTCAGGCCGCCACGCTGCTGCAGGATAAATCCTTTCGCAACAAAACCGAAGCCGTAGACAGGCTCATTACCAGCGGCAATGAGCATGCCAGGGACTGGCTGGATGCCCTGCTCAAAGGCCGGCTGTATTTTCACAAGGAAAACGGCACCATCGCCTTTGTCAGTGGCAGCGTGATCCGGGATGCCCGCAGCGGCGACCGGCTTGCCGAGGCCAACCAGCAGGATTTCCGGAAAATCACCATCAATAACAGTCTGCGCAAACAGCTGCGTACCGGTATCGCACGCCTGAGCCTGTCCAGTCCGGATACTGCCGTTCGTGCCAGGGCCGTGGATGCCATGTTGGGCAGTATCGACCCGGAAACAGCCGCCACCCTGCAGACACTGGCGGAAACCGAACCTGACCCTGATATCCGTGCCAACATGCAGCTGGGGGTTGCCATGGCAGCACTGAATACCGGTACCGTACCGGAACAGCTGGCAGCCATCGAGGCGGTCGCCGACAGCCTGCATCCCGGGGTTCGCAACCATCTCAATGCCCTGAGCCAGCAGGATGATCCACAACTGGCCGCTGCCGCCAGTCAGGCACTGCAACACATTGAAGAACGGATCAGGCTTTACGGCTATGCGGAAACCCTGTTCTTCGGCCTCAGTCTGGGTTCGGTACTGGTACTGGCTGCCATCGGCCTGGCCATCACCTTCGGGGTCATGGGCGTGATCAATATGGCGCATGGTGAGCTGATCATGCTGGGGGCCTACACCACCTGGATGATTCAGCAGCTGATGCCGAATTTTATCGACTACTCCCTGTTTCTCGCCATTCCAGCCGCGTTTCTGGTATCCGGGGCAGTCGGCATCCTGATCGAACGCACCGTGATCCGCCACCTGTATGGCCGGCCACTGGAAACCCTGCTGGCCACCTTTGGTATCAGCCTGATCCTGCAACAGGCGGTGCGCACCCTGATTTCGCCCCAGAATGTCCCGGTCTCCAATCCATCCTGGATGTCAGGCACCCTGGAAATCAACAGCGTACTGGCACTGACCCTGAACCGCATGTACATCATCCTGTTCTGCCTGCTGGTGTTTGCTGCCCTGTTCATGGTCCTGAGCCGGACCCGGCTCGGCCTGCAGGTACGGGCCGTCTCCCAGAACCGGGCCATGGCCAGAGCCATGGGCGTACGCTCGGCACGCGTGGATGCCCTGACCTTCGGACTCGGGGCCGGCATCGCCGGGGTGGCCGGCGTGGCCCTGAGCCAGATCACCAACGTGGGGCCGAACCTGGGTCAGTCCTATATCATCGACTCATTCATGGTGGTGGTGTTCGGCGGGGTCGGCAACCTGTGGGGTACCCTGGTGGCCGGGTTGTCGCTGGGCGTGATCAACAAGGTGCTGGAACCCTGGGCCGGGGCCGTGCTGGCCAAAATACTGGTACTCGTCTTTATTATTCTGTTCATTCAAAAACGGCCCCGCGGACTGTTCCCGCAAAAAGGCCGTGCGGCGGGGGATTAAATCATGCTGTTGACCTCTCTTCTCAAACCCCTGGCAGGTGATCGCGGCGGTCAGGTCATGCTGGCAGTGCTGGCGGTGGCGGCCCTTCTGGTACCGATACTCAATATGCTGCCCGCCGGGCATGCCCTGCACATGCCGACCTATATGGTCACCCTGCTGGGTAAATACCTGACTTATGCCCTGCTGGCTGTCGCAGTTGATCTGGTCTGGGGTTATCTTGGCATCCTCAGTCTCGGGCACGGGGCCTTCTTCGCACTGGGCGGTTATGCCATGGGCATGTACCTGATGCGCCAGATCGGTGATCGCGGTGTGTACGGCAATCCGGAGCTGCCGGATTTTATGGTGTTCCTGAACTGGCAGGAGCTGCCCTGGTTCTGGTACGGCTTTGACATGTTCTGGTTTGCCCTGATGATGGTGATGCTGATGCCGGGGGTACTGGCCTTTATCTTCGGCTGGCTCACCTTCCGCTCACGCGTGACCGGCGTCTACCTGTCGATTATCACCCAGGCACTGACCTACGCGCTGATGCTGGCTTTCTTCCGCAATGAAATGGGGTTCGGCGGCAATAACGGCCTCACCGATTTCAAGGATATCCTCGGTTTCAGCCTGCAGGCTGACAGTACCCGCATCGCCCTGTTCATTGCCTCGGCCTTTGCGCTGGCCGGTGGGTATCTGGCCTGTCGCCATATTGTTACCTCCAGGCTCGGACGCGTCACGGTCGCCATCCGTGATGCGGAAAGCCGCACCCGCTTTGTCGGTTACCGGGTTGAGGACTACAAAGTCTGGATTTTCACCTTTTCTGCCATGCTGGCCGGGATTGCCGGAGCCTTGTATGTGCCACAGGTTGGCATTATCAATCCGGGAGAATTTTCACCGCTGAACTCGATCGAGATTGTGATCTGGGTTGCCATTGGCGGGCGTGCCACCCTGTACGGTGCCATACTGGGAGCGCTGCTGGTCAATTACGCCAAAACCGTTTTTACCGGCCTGATGCCGGATTCCTGGCTGTTTCTGCTTGGGGCGCTGTTTGTGGTAGTGACCCTGTACCTGCCCCAGGGACTGGCCGGACTGATGCGACAACTGAAACAGATACGCCGCTTCGGGAGGGCTGAAGCATGAGTGAAGGAGCACACCTGCTGCATGATGAGGCCGGGCTGCCGGATGCCAGCCATATTGCCATCCTGTATCTGGAAGACCTGAATGTCAGCTTTGACGGTTTCAAGGCCATCAACAACCTCAACCTGTACATCGACCGGGGGGAGTTGCGTTGCATCATCGGTCCCAATGGTGCGGGCAAAACCACGATGATGGACATCATCACCGGCAAAACCCGACCCGACAGCGGTCAGGCCTGGTTCGGCCAGACCATCGACCTGCTGAAACTGACCGAACCGGAAATCGCCAATGCCGGCATCGGGCGCAAGTTCCAGAAGCCCACCGTGTTTGAATCACACAGTGTGGCAGAAAACCTGGAACTGGCCATGCACGGCAACAAGCGGGTCTGGTACAGCCTCCGTGCCAGACTCAGCGGCGAACAGCGTAACCAGATCGATGAAACCCTGCATACCATCGGGCTGCATGAACAGCCCGATCAGCAGGCCGGCGCGCTGTCCCATGGTCAGAAACAATGGCTGGAAATCGGCATGCTGCTGGTGCAGAAGCCTTATCTGCTGCTGGTGGACGAGCCGGTGGCGGGCATGACACACCAGGAAATGGACCGTACCGCTGAACTGCTGACTTCGCTGGCAGGCAGGCATTCCGTGGTGGTGGTTGAGCATGATATGGATTTCGTGCGCTCCATTGCCCACAAGGTGACGGTACTGCATCAGGGCAGCGTGCTGGCGGAAGGCAGCATGGACGAAGTGCAGAATGACCAGCGTGTAATCGAGGTTTATCTGGGAGAGTGAATACCCATGCTGACTGTTGAAAAACTGAATCAATACTACGGCGAGAGCCATACCCTGTGGGACCTTGATCTGCAGGTCCCACAGGGTGCATGCACCGTGCTGATGGGGCGCAATGGCGTGGGTAAAACCACACTGCTGCAGTGCATTATGGGCCTGATCAAGGCCCGTGATGGCACTATCCGGTACCAGGGTCAGGACCTGCTGCCCGTGGATGCGGAAAAACGTGCCAGCCTGGGGTTGGGTTATGTACCACAGGGGCGACAGATTTTCCCGCTGCTGACAGTGGAGGAAAACCTGCTCATTGGCCTGCCGGCACGGCGTGACAGGGTGGACAGGATTCCACCCTTTATCTTTGAGCTGTTTCCGGTACTGAAGGAAATGCCGGGGCGACGGGGTGGCGACCTGTCCGGCGGGCAACAGCAGCAGCTGGCCATTGGCCGGGCGCTGGTACTGGACCCGAAACTGCTGATTCTGGATGAACCTACCGAGGGCATCCAGCCCAATATTGTCGCGGAAATTGGCGATATTATCCGCAAGCTCAATCAGGAAATCGGCCTGACGGTGCTGCTGGTGGAACAGAAACTGCCGTTTGCACGCCGGGTCGGTGACCGCTTCTGTATCCTGGACCGGGGACAACAGGTTGCCAGCGGTATGATGGACGAACTGGGCGACGAACTGGTACAACACTACCTCACGGTATAAGCCGAACAGTAAATCCGCCTGATTATAAATATCAAGTTAACAATCTTTAATCCCGGACCTGATTCATAAACATTCTCATTCCGGTTTATACTCTCCCCCCGAATCGGGAATAAAACACAACAGCAAGGAGCTGGCATGCAAACATTCAATACCAACCAGACTTGGGGCTGGGTTTCCATCCTGCTGCACTGGGTCATGGCGGTTTTGCTGATCGGGCTTTATTTTGTCGGTGACTACATGGTCGGGCTCAGCTACTACGACAGCAACTATCACACCCTGCCGGCCCTGCACAAGGCACTCGGGATACTGGTCGGTTTTATGCTGCTGTTCCGGCTGGTGTGGCTGCTGGTGCAACCACAGCCGGGGCATCCGCCGACTGCCGGCCCCCTGATGAATAACCTGGCGACACTGGGGCATATCACCCTTTATGGCCTGATGTTCATCATGATTATCAGCGGCTACCTGATCTCCACTGCCAAGGGGAAGGGCATTGATATCTTCGGCCTGTTCGAGTTTCCCGCCCTGCTGGGTTCCGATACCGGGCGCGGGGAACTGGCCGGCAAGATTCACGCCTGGGCCGGTACCGCTTTCATTGTGCTGGCGGGGCTGCATGCACTGGCCGCACTGGCCCATCATTTTTTCTGGAAAGACAACACCCTGACGCGCATGTTGGGGATCAAAGCAATCAAGGAGTAATGCATGAAACAATTATTGACAACGTCAATCCTTGCACTGGGTCTGGGCCTGTCCGGACTGGCTCAGGCAGAAACCTACAAGATTGATTCGGAAGGTATGCACGCCGCAGTCAACTTCCGCATCAAGCACCTGGGCTACAGCTGGCTGTATGGCCGCTTCAACACTTTCAATGGCCAGTTCGAGTATGACGAAGCCAACCCGGAGACCAACAGCCTGGAAGTCACCATCGACACCAACAGCGTGGACTCCAACCATGCCGAACGTGACAAGCATTTACGCGGTGGTGACTTTCTGGCCGCCGAAGAATTCCCGGAAGCCAAATTCGTCAGCACTTCCTATGAGCCTGGGGAAGAGGAAGGTACCGGTACCCTTCAGGGTGACTTCACCCTGCGCGGTGTCACCCAGCCGCTCAGTATTGACATCAGGGAAACCGGGGCCGGTGATGACCCTTGGGGCGGCTACCGGCGTGGTTATGAAGGCAGTGCGGTTCTGACACTGGCAGACTACGGCATCGACTTTGACCTGGGACCGGAAGGCAAGGAAGTCGAACTCATGCTGAGTGTCGAAGGCGTCAGGCAGTAACAGCAAGGCGCTCCGGCGCTTCATGCTCAGGCAGGCCCAGTGCCTGCCTGATCTGCTGTTCACACAGGGCCGCCAGCTCCCGGCGGCTCAACTCACCGGGCATCACCGGCTCAAGCAGATAGACCTCGATCAGCATGGATTGCTGTGGCAACAGGCCCATCAGGTTGCGCCACAGGGTGTCATTACCGACATACGGGACACGGGCATGCAGGGCCCCACTTTCATCCAGATACCGCAATGCCACCGGCTGTACCGGCACCCCGGATTCAATGGCACTGGCAAACAGGCGCGCATGGAACGGTTTCAATACCACCCCGTCGGAAGTGGTCCCCTCCGGAAACACCAGTACCTGCCCCCCCTGCTTCAGGCTGGCCGTGATGTCATCCGCCGCCTTGCCCGCCTCCCCCTGCTGGCCACGCCGGATATACAGTGTCCCGGCTGCCGTTGCAAGCCAGCCGATCACCGGCCAGCTTTTAACCTCGATTTTGGACAGGAAACGCACCGGGGCCACGCTGCCCAGCGCGGGAATGTCAAGCCAGGAGATATGGTTACAGGCCCAGAAACTGCCACCGGCCAGTGGCGTGCCGTACACCTGCACCTGCCCCCCCAGGATGCTGATCACCCGGCGCAGCCACCAGAGCCGCAATGCCCTATAGGACGGATGTTCCGGTTTTCTGCGCAATAATCCCGCCACCACGATCGTCAGTACCAGGCCCAGCAGCACATGTAATGCCAGCAAAATCAAACGCCCAACCGCTCTCAACACCAGATTGATTCCTTCTTTTTCAATGCGCGCCCATTATTCCAGCCCGGCCTGCCATCCTGCAAATAAAATCCGGCAGACCGGACCGAACACCCTGTACACCATCCTTTGCAAACGCCTTATAATCCTCCCACCCCTGTCATCAGACTGTCACACTCCAGCCTTACACTGCAATGCAACAAAACCAATCCTGATGGAGACAATCTGATGAAAAAGCTTTCCCTTTCAGTCGCAGTTGCCCTGACACTGGCTGGCGGTGCGGCCCATGCCTTTGATGTGGTCGGCTCCTCCACCGTCTACCCGTTTGCCACGGTGGTGGCTGAAACCGTGAGCAAAAAAGGGGGTGTCGCCCCCAAGATCGAATCCACCGGTACCGGTGGCGGCATGAAGCTGTTCTGTGCCGGGGCGGGGGCTGACACCCCGAGCATTACCGATGCTTCACGCCGTATCAAGCAAAACGAACTGGAAAGCTGTACCGCCAATGGAGTCACTGCGGTGGAAATCAAGGTCGGCTACGATGGTATCGCCATTGCCAATGCCAAAAGCGGCCCGGCATTCAACCTGACCCAGCGTGAGCTGTTCCTGGCACTGGCCAAAGAAGTGCCGGACGAAAATGGCAAACTGGTTGCCAACCCCTACAAAAACTGGAAAGACATCAACGCTGAACTGCCGGATGAAAAAATCGAAGTGCTGGGCCCCCCCCCGACCTCCGGTACCCGTGATGCCTTTGTTGAACTGGTCATGGACAAGGGCTGTGAAACCTTCGACAGCATCAAAAATGCCGACCCGAATGCAGCCAAAAAAGTCTGCAACACCCTGCGTGAAGACGGTGCCTTCATCGAAGCGGGTGAAAACGACAACCTGATCGTGCAGAAACTGGAAGCCAACCCGCAGGCGCTGGGCATTTTCGGCTTCAGCTTCCTGGAGCAGAACAGCGACAAGGTTAAAGGTGCCAGCATCAACGGTCACGAACTGACCTTTGAAAATATCGCTGCCGGTGACTATCCGGTGTCGCGCCCGCTTTATATTTATGTCAAGAAAGAGCACGTCGGCAAGGTGGATGGTATTGAAGGCTTTGTCAACGAATTCACCAGCGAAGCCGCCTGGGGTGACGAAGGTTATCTGGCTGACAAGGGCATGATTCCGATGCCGGAAGACGAGCGCCAGCAGTTTGCGGACGACGCCAGGGAAATGAAGGGCCTGTCCTCACTCTAATGAATACCTCAAGCTTACTGCTGCTGCTGCTGATCCTGGGTCTGCTCAGCTATTACCTGGGACGCAAACAGTCCCTGGCAGTTTCCAACGGCAACCGGGGCCGACAGCGCCTGCACTCCCTGCCTGATTACCATGGCTATCTGGTTGCCGTCTGGTGCCTGTTGCCGGCGCTGGTGGTGCTGCTGTGCTGGAACCTGTTCAATGCCCCGCTCATTACCCACGCTGTCAGCAACAGCCTGCCGCCTGAGGTGCATGCGGTTTCATCCGTGAATGCCGAACTGGTCATGGGGAATGTCAAGCGCCTGGTCGATACCCGAAGCATTGCCACCGAGACCGACCCGGTGCAGAAGGCAGCGGCCGAAAAATACCTGGCGCTGCTGGCCTTCAGCAAAATGGCCCGCACCGTGGTGATACTGGCACTGGCCATCGGCGGTTTTCTGTATGGTTGGCGACAGATAAACCCGCAACTGCGGGCACGCCAGCAGGTTGAGCAGGTCATCCGCTGGGGCATGATTCTCTGTGCCTCCATCGCCATTATCACCACGCTGGGCATTATTCTTTCGGTATTGTTTGAGTCGATCCGCTTTTTTCAGGCCGTACCCGTGCACGAATTCCTGTTCGGTACCCACTGGAGTCCGCAAACCGCGATTCGGGCTGATCAGGTCGGTGGCTCCGGTTCTTTCGGTGCCATTCCGCTGTTTATCGGTACCCTGCTGATCTCGGCCATTGCCCTGCTGGTAGCCGTGCCGCTGGGGCTGATGGCTGCCATTTACCTGTCTGAATATGCCTCACCCCGCCTGCGCAATATTACCAAGCCGGCCCTGGAAGTTCTGGCCGGTATCCCGACGGTGGTTTACGGTTTCTTTGCCGCCCTGACCGTTGCCCCCTTTATCCGTGATGCGGGCGGCCTGTTCGGTCTGAACGTCGCCTCCGAAAGCGCCCTGGCTGCCGGGCTGGTGATGGGCGTCATGCTCATTCCCTTCATGTCCTCGCTCTCGGATGATGTCATCAATGCCGTCCCGCAAGCCATGCGTGACGGCTCTTACGGTATGGGGGCCACCAAATCGGAAACCATCCGCCAGGTCATTATTCCAGCCGCACTGCCTGGTATTGTCGGTGCCTTTCTGCTGGCAGCCTCACGCGCCATCGGTGAAACCATGATTGTGGTGATGGCGGCAGGCCTGTCGGCCCGGCTCACCATCAACCCGCTGGAAGCCGTCACCACCGTCACGGTGCAGATTGTCACGCTGCTGACAGGGGATCAGGAGTTTGACAGCCCCAAAACCCTGGCAGCCTTCGCACTGGGTCTGACCCTGTTCATCCTGACCCTGGTGCTGAATATCCTGGCCCTGCACATTGTGCGCAAATACCGCGAGCAATACGAGTAAATCGCCATGAGCAAAACCACTGAAATCGTCAAGGCCGGTCTTGCACGCCGTTATGCCCGTGAGCGCCGTTTCCGCCTTTTTGGCCTCAGCGCCATTATCATCAGCATGCTGTTTCTGGCCACCCTGCTGTTTACCATTTTCAATCAGGGCATCTCCGGTTTCAGCCAGACCTTCATCAAGCTGGATGTGGTGCTGAGCGAAGACCTGCTGGGTGTCGGCCCCGGTGCCACGGAAACACAACTGCGTTCGGCCAACTTCGCCGCCGCCATCAACCAGTCCCTGTATACCCTGTTCCCGGAGGTCAGTGGCCGCAGTGACAAGCGCAATCTGCGCAAGCTGGTCAGTGCCAATGCACAGTACCGGCTCATGGGGCTGGTGATCGATGACCCCGACCTGCTGGGCCGAACCTACAGTGGCTGGTTTCTGGCCGATGACGATATCGATACTTATATCAAGGGCCATGTCGATCGCAGTGTGCCGGAGGCCGGCCGTCGCATTACGGACCAAACCCTGGGCTGGATTGACCGGCTTGAGGCCGAAGCACGGCTTGAAAAACGCTTCAATACCGAGTTCTTCACCAATAATGATTCGCGTGAGCCGGAACAGGCCGGCATACTGAGCGCGCTGGCAGGGTCGTTCTACACCATGCTGGTGACCCTGCTGCTGTCTTTCCCCATCGGGGTGGCTGCGGCCATCTACCTGGAGGAATTCGCCCCCAAGAACAACTGGTTTGTCGACCTGATCGAGGTCAATATCAACAACCTCGCTGCCGTCCCCTCAATCGTCTTCGGCCTGCTGGGACTGGCGGTCTTCATCCAGTTTTTCGGGGTACCGCGCTCGACACCGCTGGTCGGTGGCCTGGTCCTGACCTTGATGACCCTGCCCACCATTATTATCGCCAGCCGTGCCGCCCTCAAGGCCGTGCCGCCCTCAATCCGCGAAGCCGCCTTCGGCATGGGGGCCTCACGGGTGCAGACGGTGTTTCATCATACCCTGCCACTGGCCATGCCCGGCATCCTCACCGGCACCATTATCGGTATGGCCCAGGCGCTGGGCGAGACCGCCCCCCTGCTGATGATCGGCATGATCGCCTTTATCCTCAACACCCCGGAAGGCATTACCGACCCGGCCACCGTACTGCCGGTACAGGTTTACCTCTGGTCCGACAGCCCGGAACGGGCCTTTACTGAAAAAACCTCCGCCGCCATTATCGTCCTGCTGGGCTTTCTGGTTCTGATGAACCTGCTGGCGGTGCTGTTCCGCAAAAAATTTGAAAGAAGGTGGTAAGATCATGAGCCTTGCAAGTCCAACCCTGGATACCGGCATGACAAAACAGCTGAATACCACACCGGGGACAATGCGGCAGGCCGGTGGCCCGCTGGATATTGAAACCGTGGTCGAGGAACTGAAGGAGCTTCCGCAGCCGGTCGGCAGACCCCTGCTGGAAGACCCCAAATACCATACCCGCGATGTCTGCGTGTTCTACAACGAAACCAAGCAGGCCATTTTCAATGTCAATCTGGACATTGGCAGAAACGAGGTCATTGCCATGATCGGCCCCTCCGGCTGTGGCAAATCCACCTACCTGCGCTGCCTGAACCGCATGAATGACACCATTGCCGGCTGCCGGGTCACGGGCGAACTGCTGCTGGATGGTGAAAATGTCTATGCCCGATCCCAGGACCCGGTACTGCTGCGGGCCAGGGTGGGCATGGTGTTCCAGAAGCCCAACCCCTTCCCGAAATCCATTTACGACAATGTTGCTTATGGACCGCGCCTGCACGGTCTGGCCAACAACCGGGCCGAGCTGGATGCCATTGTCGAAGACAGCCTGACCAGAGCCGGGCTGTTCAAGGAGGTCAAAGACCGCCTGAACCTGCCCGGCACCGGCCTGTCCGGCGGCCAGCAGCAACGCCTGTGCATTGCGCGTGCGATTGCGGTCAGCCCTGAAGTGATCCTGATGGATGAGCCGACCTCGGCCCTGGACCCGATTGCCACCGGTATTATCGAGGAGCTGATCGACACCCTGCGTCAGAGCTTCACCATCTGCATCGTGACCCACTCCATGCAGCAGGCAGCACGCATCTCCCAGCGCACGGCCTACTTTCACATGGGTTATCTGGTGGAGGTGAATGATACCGACACGGTATTCACCAATCCTGGGCACCTGCTGACCGAGAATTACATTACCGGGCGCTTCGGCTAGGCAGAAAAACCGGAAACGGGCACGAATAAAACTAATGCAGCAACGCGGATAACAGGATGGATAAGCATGAACAAATCGGTTGAAATCGGACACCACACCTCCCAGCAGTACAACCACGAGCTGGAGGAAGTGCGCAACCTGCTGATGCAGATGGGGGGGCTGGTGGAAAGCCAGCTGGCCAAGGCGCTCAAGGCCCTGCTGGAGCAGGACAGTGAACTGGGTGAGGAGGTCGCCTTTTCCGATTACAAGGTTAACCAGCTGGAAGTGGAGATCGACGAGCATTGCGCCCGCATCATTGCACGCCGCCAGCCTGCCGCCAGCGACCTGCGCCTGCTGCTGTCCATTATCAAGTCCATCACGGACCTGGAGCGCATCGGGGATGAAGCCGAAAAAATTGCCCGCCATGCCATCCGTGCCAGTGACATCAACAGTGGCAGACTCAATATCTCACTGCGCCACCTCGGCGATCATGTACGCGAAATCCTGCGGGAATCACTGGATGCCATGGCACGCATGGACTCGGCCCAGGCCCTGCGGGTGGCACGTTCGGACAGTCAGATTGATCAGGAGTTCGACCTGCTGTCACGCCAGCTCCTGACCCACATGATGGAAGACCCGCGTACCATTCAGGAAAGCCTGAACGTGACTTGGTGTGCACGCTCACTGGAGCGGATCGGGGATCACTGCAAGAATATCTGCGAGTATGTGATCTACTTTGTGGAAGGCAAGGATATCCGCCACATCAACCTCAAAGGCCGGGCAACACCAGCCGAAATCGTAGCCAGCCAGAAAGCCGTCGAGCTGGAACCCCGGCGGCTTCCTGCCGGACCGGAACCCGACCCGGACAGTGTCCAGTCCTGATCCGGCGCATCAGAAAGTAAACCCCCTGCCCGGCTCTAGCCGCCGGACAGGGCAACCAGCCAGAGCGCAATGCCCGGAAAGGTAATCAGCAGCGCCAGCCGCAATACATCCGTCATGATAAACGGCAACAGCCCCTTGAACACCGTCGCTACGGGAACATCCGGTAATGCCGCCCGCAGTACAAAAACATTCATTCCGATGGGGGGAGTAATCAGGGCGATCTCCGTTGCTACCACCACTACAATGCCAAACCAGACCAAATCAAAGCCCTGCGCCATAATCAGGGGGGAAAACAACGGCACAAAAATCAGGATAATGGCCAGCGAATCCATCACGCAGCCCAGCAGCAGAAATACCAGCAAAATCATGATAATCAGGCCCACCCCTTCCACACCGGCTGCCTGTACCGTTTCCAGAATGCCGTCAGCCAACCCCGAATAGGAAATCAGCTTGGAAAACAGAAGGGCACCGAACAATACGCTGTAAAGTGCCACCGAGGTATAAGCCGTTTCCAGCAGCACCTCGCGCAGAGTTTTCAGACTCAGCTTGCCCGACAGGGCCGCAACCAGCAGGGCAATGCCAGCCCCGATGCCGGCCGCTTCCGTGGGTGAAAACCATTTCAGGTACAATCCCCCGATAATCAGGGCAAAAATGAACAGGAATGACCAGACACCTTTGAGCGAAGACAGGCGTATTTTCCAGTCCATCCGCTCCCCTTGGGGCGCTGTGGCCGGATTCAGCACGCTGATCAGGTAAATACACCCCATGTACATCACCAGCCCCAGCAACCCTGGCACCACACCGGCAATAAACAGATCCCCGATATTGCTCTGGGTGAGAATGCCGTAGATCACCAGAATGATGGAAGGCGGGATCAGGATGCCAAGGGTACCACCGGCAGCGATAGTGGCAGTCGCCAGCCCTTCGGAATAGCCATAGCTGCGCATGCTGGGATAGGCCACCTTGGACATGGTGGCTGCGGTGGCATAACTGGAACCACACACGGCACTGAAGCCGGCACAGGCCACCATGGTGGACAGTGACAGGCCACCCCGGATGTGACCGAAAAAAGCATTGGCTGACGTGAACAGGTCACGTGAAATGCCGGTGCGCGAAATGACATTGCCCATGAGGATAAACATCGGCACCACTGCCAGTTCATAGGACAATACTGCCTCGGAGATGGTCATGGGCAGCAGGGACAGGGCCACCTCGGTATCCATGATCAACGCAATGCCAACCAGCGAAACAGTCAGCAGGGAGAAGCCCAATGGTACCCGCAGAAAAGACAGGATCAGAACAGCAACAATCGCCAGGATGCCAATACTCATAGCGCGTCTCCATGGTCAGGTGGGGTAATCAGCTTCTCATTCACCAGAAAGTGCTGATACAGCAGACCCAGTGCACTCAACAGGGCCGAGATCGCCATAAACAGATACAGCGGCCCCCGTGGCAGGCGCAGTTCATTACTGACATCCGCAATGGCCCCTGCCTCCAGCGAGGACTGCAGAAACGTCCAGCCAATCAGCCCCAATATCACGGCCATCAGTACGGCAATAACATGCTGCAGCCAGCGCATGGATGGGGATTGCAGGAACCGGTCCAGCAGATCCACGGTAAGATGCATGCCGGCCATGGTCACCAGTGGCAAGCCACAAAACACCACCAAAGCCATCAAGTGTTCCGTCAGGTCATGAATACCGTAAATCGGGTGGTTGAACAGATGCCGCCCGGTGACATCGGCAAAGTTAATGGTAACCATAACCAGCAAACAGATCATCAACAGGTATTCAAGCAGGGTTTTCAGCAGATGAAACAAGCGTTTCGCCATGACAAGGTCCTCCTCTCGTCAGTTTTCCCCGGCCAGGCCGGGGGGCGGGCACCAACCGTGCTCCCGCCCGCCGGAAGCACGGTTGGAGTACCCTGGTACTACTCGCCTTCCAGGCGCTTGTAATCAGATTCAAAATCAGCCAACAGCGCTCTGGGGTCATCAATCCCCTTGTCCTTGGCAGCAAGCTCCCAGTCTGCCACCATCTGCTCACGGATTTCCGTCACCTTGGCAAGCAGTGCCGGGGAGGGTTCGCTGAAAGTATGACCGGCATCACGCAAGGCCTGTTCAGCCGATGCATTGTGTGCATTGAAAGCCTCACCCCAGCGCACGGAAAAATTCTCTCCCGAGACCTTTTCAATGGCGGCCTGATCTTCCGGGCTGAGTCTGTCCCACTTTTTCGCGTTCATGATCAGGAAAAAGGTGGCATCATAGAACCCCTGATCAAACAGGGTATGGTATGTCAGCACATCCTGCAGGCGGAAACTTTCCACCGACTCAAACGTATGCAGCGAACCATCAATTACCTTACTTTCCAGCATTTCATAGGCTTTGGTTGCCGGTGCCGACACTGGAACACCTCCGAGGTTTTCAATCAGGACCTGCTGGATCGGCCCGCCCATGCGGAATTTTTGCCCGGCAACATCCTCCAGTTTCACCATGGACTTGCTGCCATGATGCATTTGCCCTCCGCCGAACATGCCGACACCCAATACCTTGACCCCGGCATAAGCCTTGTCAGCCTGCAGGTACTTGTTATAACTGTTCCACAGGGCAATGGACTGTGCCCTGGCATCACGCCCGGAAGACGGGAATTCGGCAAACCAGATCGACTGAAAGCGATCTGGTTCATAGGTGAAATTGCCCCAGGTAATGTCGGCAATGCCCTTGCGTGCCAGCTCCCAATGCTGCGGCGGAGTCCCCAGTGCCTTGGGCAGAATATTAACCTTGACACGGCCTTCCGTCGCTTTTTCCACATCGTCAGCCCAAGGTTTGAAGACATCGGTATACAGATAGTGGGTGGTTGGAACCCAGTTGGACATTCTCAGGGTTTCGGCCTGCAGGGGAGCTGCCAGACTGGCAACGGTCAGGGCCAGTGAGGGCAGCAGTGCAAATTTCAGCTTGCGATAAAACGTCATGGTCATGGTATTTCTCCTCCAGTGAACAGACAAGGCTCGGGACAGAATTCAGGGTACCAACCCGGCACGCTGCCGGATCAATTCAGCAATGATGGATGCCCCCAGGGGAATAATAGCGGTATCAAACACAAATTCCGGGTGATGGCAGAACGGTCCGTCCTGGCCCATGAAAAAGTAGGCACCCGGCACCTCCTGCAGGAAGTAGGAAAAATCCTCCGAGGCCATGACCGGGCGGTAGTCTTTGTGCACATTCGCAGCCCCTGCCAGGGCAGTGGCAACATCCAGTACCGCCTGCACCTGTGCCGGATGATTGCGGGTCACAGGGGTTTGCACCGGATAGCTCAGCCCCACCGTCACGCCATACAGGGATTCGGTACTGCGCGCCACTTTTTCCAGCTGCTGTTTGATGGTGCTGCGGACCGCCTCGGAATGTGTACGGATGGTGCCTTCCATCTGCAGCTGATCAGGCAGAATGTTGAAGGCATGGCCAGCATGAATACTGCCGAAGGAAACCACCCCGCTGTCACGACTGTCCAACAGGCGGGTCAGGCTTTGCTGTAGTGTGGTCAACAGATAGGCGCTGGCCAGAATCGCATCCTGCCCGGTATGCGGGGCGGAACCATGTGTACCTTGTGCCTGCATGGTGATGACAACATGATCGGCTGATGACAGCGCACTCAGGGCCGGCACACCAACCTGCCCGGCCCCCAGCCCCGGCAAATTGTGCAGGGCGTAAATCTCGTCACAGGGAAAACGCATGAACAGGCCGTCTTTCAGCATTGCCCGGGCACCACTCAGCAACTCCTCGGCAGGCTGAAACACAAAAACTGCGGTCCCTTTGAAATCCCGATGGGCCGCCATATAGGCCACAGCAGACAACAGCGTTACGGTATGGCCGTCGTGTCCACAACCGTGAAACCGGCCATCAATACGGGAGTGGTAATGCACATCGGCATGCTCCTGCATCATCAAGGCATCCAGCTCGGCCCGAAAACCAATTCGCCGCCCGGTACCAGCCTCACCGTGCAGGACACCAACGACACCGGTACCGCCAATACCCCTGGCCACTTTAACACCGCAATCCCTCAGGCGTTCAGCGACAAAATCAGCCGTATGATTTTCATCAAAACCGGTTTCCGGATGTTGATGAATCACATGTAACCATCGCTCCAACTCGGAACGATGCTCATCAAACCATTGGCGCATAGCAGACTTACTCTTTTTGCCCAGCAGGGCAATACAGGCATGATATAATCTCAAAATAAGAATATCCTGTCTAGAAACTTTTCCGGAGTTTGCTATAGTCGGAAGAATCGCCTTCCCTTCACATGAAACCATGAGGTACAGCCGCATGCCCGCAAGCAGTACGGACAGTCTGTTCCGGAACAGTGCACTGACCCACCGCCTGGATGTGCTGGCTACCGATGCCATTCAGGCCACTGATCCGCTTTTTGTTGAACACACCGGTTGCAGCATCCGCGAATACCGGGTGCTGCGCATGATTGATGAACAGGGAGGAATCACCTTCAAGGACATCCTGTGCATTACCGGACTGGATCGCAGCCTGGTATCACGCCTGATCCGCATTCTGCTGGAGCGTAGCCTGATCTATCGGGTGAACAGCCGCCAGGATGCACGCCGCTTCGGCCTGTTCACTTCAGAAGCAGGCCGGCGGTGTTGTCAGAAAGGACGGGAATTGTCAGCCGCTGCAGAAAACATCCTGCTGACCACGCTGAAACCGCAGGAAATTGCGCTACTCAATGCGACACTGGAAAAACTGCTCATGCGGGTACGGGCACCCGATTATGTCGAACAGCTGAAAGCCCTGTCGGTCAGGCCCTGACAACCATACCGAAAGCCGGTACCACACCAGCCATCAGCCCGGCAGGGCCGCCTCATTTAAAATTAGCCTGAAAGATAGCCTGTAAAAGAAAGTTATCATCCCAGCCTGCCTTCTTGCGCTTACCTTTGATACTGCCTTTGGAAGCGTCCTGCTTCAGCAGAATC